>JAEEGL010710261.1_pt1 | contig 14194 bp, 16 predicted proteins | sample 9134231 | NCBI WGS metagenome assembly JAEEGL01 (sample SAMN16246548, study PRJNA631951) | gut metagenome | biome: gut microbiome; feature: rumen; material: fiber-attached | host: Bos | place: Iran: Karaj | collected 2018-10 | reverse complement strand
TATTCTTATTTTTTCATCTTTTGACCAACTTCTATTTGGCTCTTGTCTTATTCTTGGCATTTCAATCATCTCCTTATCTAAATTATATCAAAGAAAAAGTATACACGTTTTTTTGTGTACACTTTCATCTTACTACTTCAAGGAAGAACTCTTCCTTTTTTTGATGGTATAAAGAGAAAAATGTGATAAAATGATAGTAGAGAAAGAGGAGACTTATATGGATAGTAAAGAATTAAAAAGATTATTAGAAGAAAATCTTGAAAAAATAAATAATCTATGGAGGTCACTTTGACATACCTAGTAAGAAACAAGAAGTAGAAGAATTACAAAAGAAAACAGAAGATTCTTCTTTTTGGAATAATAGAGAAGAAGCAGAAAAAGTACTAAGAAATATTAAAGAAAAGAAAGATTTAATTGATCAAATAGAAAACATCAAACAAGAATTAGAAACAAGTACAGAATTATTAGAATTTACTCCTCCAGAAGAATTAGAAAATGATGTTTTATCATTATCAAAAGAAACAGAAGAATTAAGTCTATTATTACTATTAAATGGTCCTTACGATAAGAATAATTGTATTTTAGAAATACATCCAGGAGCAGGAGGAACAGAATCTTGTGACTGGGCTAATATGTTATATCGAATGTATCTAAGATGGTGTGAAAAGAAAAAATATAAAGTAACCGTCTTGGATTATCAAGATGGAGAAGAAGCAGGAATTAAAAGTGTTTCGATCTTAGTAAAAGGATTAAATGCATACGGTTATTTAAAGAATGAAAAAGGAGTTCATCGTTTAGTGAGATTATCTCCTTTTGATGCGAATAATCGTCGTCATACTTCTTTTGCATCTGTAGAAGTAACACCAGAAATTGATCAGGATAATACGATTGAGATTGATGAAAAAGACTTAAAAATTGATGTATATCATTCTTCAGGAGCTGGTGGACAAGGAGTAAATACTACCGATTCAGCAGTAAGAATTACTCATTTGCCGACAAAAATAGTTGTGACATGTCAAAATGAAAGAAGTCAAATTCAAAATAAAGAACAAGCATTAAAAGTATTAAAAAATAAATTATTAATGAAAAAAATAGAAGAACAAGAACAAGAATTAAACAAAATAAAAGGAGATCAAAATAGTATCGAATTTGGTTCTCAAATCCGAAGTTATGTTCTTCATCCATACTCTATGGTAAAAGATCATAGAACAGGAGAAGAAACAAGTAATGTTGGAAAAGTATTAGATGGAGAACTAGATGAATTTATGGAGAGTAATTTAAAAAAGGGGATATAGTATGAATGTTTTTTCTAAAAATAAAGATATTCGAATATTAGATTATATCAACAAGAAATCTTTATGGAAAAGAGTAATTCAGTTTTTAATTGGTTCCTTTATAGTCTCAATTGCCTATAATATTTTTATGGTGCCTAATAATATTGTTCCTGGAGGAGTAGCTGGTCTAGCAATTATCTTCCATAAATTAATTGGAGTAGATAATTCTACCTTTATTTTCATTGTGAATTCAGGTTTATTAATCCTTAGTTTTCTCTTACTAGGAAAAAAACAAACACAAGCAACATTAGTTGGTTCTATTATTACCCCATTTTTTATTCGCGCAACAGCCGATATTAATGTTTGGATTGGAATGGATACTTCTCATGTATTATTATCCACAATCTTTGGTGGAATTCTTTATGGAACTGGAGTAGGACTAATGTTTCGAGCTGGTTTCACGGCAGGGGGAACCGATATTATTAATCAAATTATTTCTAAGTATGCCAAAGTAAGTATTGGAACGAGTATGTTAATGAGTGATGGTTTAATTGTATTATCATCTGGTGTTTTCTTTGGATTAAATGGATTATTATATTCGCTTTTTATCTTGTATATTATTAGTATTATTTCTGATCATATTATTCTAGGTATTTCCGATAGTAAAGTATTCTTTATTATTACCCGAAAAGAAGAAGAAATTCGTTCTTATATTTTAGAAAATATGGGACATGGAGTAACGATCTTTAAAGCCAGTGGAGGTTATGCTGAAATTAATGAACATGTCTTAATGACAGTACTTCCAACGAAGAGTTATTATAGTTTAAAAGAAGGAATAAAAAAAATTGATAAAAAGGCATTTTATATTATTGCGGATACTTATCAAGTGTTTGGAGGGGTATAAATGAAAAAAATAAAGTCGAAAAAAGACTCCATCATGAGAATGTTTTATTTGTTCATATCTATGATTATAGGAGCTGTTTTATATAACTTATTATTACTACCATTAAACTTAGTTCCTGGTGGAACAAGTGGTATTGCAACGATTACTTATTATGTTTATGAAATTGATCCAGCACTCATGATATTCTTAATATCAGCAGCTTGCTGTATCTTAAGTTTTCTCTATCTTGGAGTAGAAAGAACGCTGGGAACATTAGTAGGATGTGTTGCTTATCCATTAATGGTAAAGCTAACCTCTCATATTGGAACAGCTTTTCCTATTGATACTACTGATATTTTATTACTTGTTCTATTTGCTGGAGTTTTAGCTGGAGTATCCAATGGACTCATGTATAAGAGTGGATATAGTACAGGAGGACTTCCTATTATTTCCCAAATCTTATTTGAAAAGTTTCATATTGCGATTGCGAAAACGAGTTTAGTGATGAATATTGTGATTGTTTCTATTGGAGCAGCATTCTTTGGAATTACTAATGCATTATATGCTGTCATTTATTTATATATTAATAGTATTGTGATTGATAGGGTATTATTAGGAATTTCCATGAATAAAGCATTCTATATCATTACCAAAGAAGAAAAAGAAGTAAAAGAATATATGATCAATCATTTGAAACATACTGTTACAACATTCGATGTAAAAGGTGGATTCTTAGAGAATAAGAAAAAAGTTATTTTAACTGTGGTACCTTCTAGAGAATATTACCGTGTGACAGAAGGAATTCGTGCCATTGATCCAGAAGTATTTTTTGTCGCAACGGATGCTTATCAAGTTTCGGGTGCAAAATAACGTAAAGAAGAGGATTTCTTAGAGAGGAAACTTCTTTTTTTATAGAGAAAATGGTATAATAAAATAACTAAGGTGGTGAAAAAATAGATGGATTTGATAAGATTAAGAAACGTTGAAAAGAAATACAAAAATGGAGTTACTGCCATCTACGATCTAAACTTAGCGATTGAAAAAGGAGCCTTTGTCTTTGTCATAGGAGGTTCAGGAAGTGGAAAAAGTACTTTAATTAAGATGCTTTATAGAGAAGAAAAACCTACGAAAGGACAAGTTATTGTTGGAGGTTTAGATGTTGCTAAACTAAAGAATAAAAAGGTTTATAAATTAAGAAGAAAATTAGGAATTGTTTTCCAAGATTATAGGTTATTACCAAAATTAACAGTCTATGAAAATGTAGCTTTTGCTTTAGAATGTATTGGAGAAAAGAAAGATATCATTCGTATGAAAGTATTAAAAGCTTTAGAAGATGTAGGCTTAAAGAATAAAGTTCATGAGTATCCCGATAATTTATCAGGAGGAGAACAACAAAGAGTAGCCATAGCAAGAGCGATTGTTAATGATCCTAAATTATTACTTTGTGATGAACCTACGGGAAATCTTGATCCAGAAAAAAGTATGGAAATTATGAGAGTTTTGGAAGATATTAACAAATTACGTGGAACAACCATTATTATGGCAACTCATGATAAAGAAATTGTTAATAAGATGAAGAAACAAGTAGTAATCCTAAAAGAAGGTCATTTAGTGAAATTTAAACAGAAAGGAACGTATACAGAATGAAGCCATTTAGAATGTTAGGGCGTAGTATAAGAGATGCCATTAAAAGTGTAATTCGAAACTTCTCTCTATCTCTTGCTTCTATTTCATGTATCACGATTACACTGATTATTGTAGCGATTGCCATCGTGGCATCCTTCAATGTCCAAAATTTCACCCATGAAATTGAAAGAGATATGACAATCGTAGTATTTGTTGATAATGATGCTACTCCAGAAGAAGTGGAAGATATTGAACATGATATTAAGTTAATTGATAATGTGGAAAGATATACTTTCCAATCAAAAACTGAAATCAAAAAACAAATGCAAGAAGAATCAGAAGTATTTCAAACAGTATTAGAGAACTGGGAAGATGAAGAAAGTCCATTAAAGGATACTTTCCAAGTAAAAGTAAAAGATATTGAAAAGATTAGTAAAACAGCGAAGAAAATAGAAAATATTGATAAAGTATCTGTTGTCCGTTATGGAGAAGGTATGGTAGATAAGATGATTAATGCTTTCTCAGCTGTGGAAAAAGTAACTTATGGAATTGTAGGAGCTTTAATCTTAGTAACCATCTTCTTAATTGTTAATACCATTAAATTAACTATTTCTGCGAGAAGAAAAGAAATTGAAATTATGAGATTAGTAGGAGCTAGTAATCTAACGATTAAACTACCATTTATTATTGAAGGTATGATTTTAGGATTATTTGGTTCTATTGTTCCAATTCTATTAGTTATTTATGGATATTTTGCTTTCTATCGTTATTTCGATGGATACTTATATTCTAGATTAATTCAATTGATTCCACCAGAACCATTTGTATATCAAACATCACTTATCGTGATTGCAATTGGTATCGTTGTTGGTATGATTGGTAGTGCAGGTGCAGTTAGAAGATACTTAAAAGTTTGATGAAGAAAATAATAAAAGGATTCTTCCTGATTCTAGTTGTGATATCTTTTCTAGCACTACCAAAAGATATTCAAGCAAAAACGATTCAGGAATTTGAAGCAGAAGTATCAAAGTATACAGCAGAATTAGAAGCAAAGAAAGCAAATCTAGCGAAGAATGATGCAGAAGTTCAAGAAATCCTAAAAAAAATTAAAGAAATTGAGGCTCAAATTACCGCAGCTGAAGAAGAAATTGCAGCATTGCAACAAGAAATTGATGAGAGCGAAATCGAAATTAAAAAGAAGAGTGAAGAAAGTAAGAATATTATTGCTTACTACCAAATCTCTAATGGAGAAAACTCATACTTAGAATATGTATTTGGAGCCAATGATATTACCGATATGATTTATCGTATGTCTATTGTGGAACAATTAACCGAATATAATGATCGAGTAATGAAAGAACTAGAAGCCTTGATTAAAAGAAATCAAGAAAGACAAGCAGAATTAGCTCAAAAAGAAGAAGAGTTAAAAGGATTAAAAGAAGAATTACTTGCGGAACAAGCAAGAATTGAGGCAGACTCTGCTTTTATCAAAGAAAGTATGCCAAGTATTCAAGATCAAATTAATTCTGCGCAAGACTCTGTAAAATACTATAAGAGCTTAGGTTGTGGAGCAGATGAAGATATTCAAAAATGTGAATATCGTGTATCTCAAGCATCTGGTGGATCTCTTCCAAGTGTAGGGTTCTTTTCCAGACCGATTGCTTATGGTTACTTAGTACGTGGAATGTATAGTGGTCATATGGGATTTGACTTAAGTAGTTCTAATAAGAATATTCCAGTATATCCCATTGCGGCAGGATCCATTCATAAGATTTATACAGATACGTGTGTAGGACAATATTGGTGCCAATCACAAGGATTCTGGTGTAATGGAAATGCCAAAATTGTTGTAGTAAAGCATAATTATAATGGAAGATATATTTATTCTTCTTATGTTCATTTAAGTAGTTATGGAGATATTTGGGAAGGTCAATATGTATCTAGAGATAAAGTAATCGGATACATGGGAACAACCGGATGTTCAACAGGAGAACATCTTCACTTAGAAATTGCTGATTGCCATTGGAAAGATGGTGGATGTAATTACTATTCAAGTAAATGGGCATCAGGTTATGTAGATCGTTTAATTAATCCAGGAAGTTTAATTAATTTCCCAGGAAGTTGGTCAAATCGATAAAAAAGAATGAAAAATCATTCTTTTTTTTGACGAAATCGGAATTCTTTGTTAGAATAATGTGCTTAAGAGGAGAGTAATTATGTGTATATATGAAGATACAATTAGTATTTTAAATCAAACTGGAACAGCAGATAACTTATATCGTTTTCAAGGAGGACATAGTAAAGGGGTATTTGATGTAAAAACTTCAAGATTTCAACCAGATAGTAGAGAAAAATATATTTATTTTTCAAGTGGTTTAGATCATCATAAATTTTTTACCGTAAAAAGAATTCGTCAGTTATTAAATAACGAAGTTTTATATGGAACATCATTAGAAGTTACTCGTAGAAATCTAGGAAATCCAAGAGAATATCAAGCAATTCGTAATTTTCTTGTAAATACGGATAAATTACCAGAACTACATAGTGTTAGACTAGTAACGGATAATAACTTTTTAAGATTAATGAAAGAGAACAGCTGTATACCAGAGGATAAATCAGAACCAAAAATTGTTGAAAGAGTAGACCGTGGAGTATACGGTGGAGGATATGGAGTCACAGAAGATTGGAGAGATTTATTAGAGGCATTAACTCTTTTTACAGGAACTCAGAGAATTAGTCGTGAAGACATTTTAGCTTTATTAGCTCAAATGAAAGCATCTGGAAAAGTAAATAGAAAAGAAAATGCTGATTTCATATTTTCCGATAGTTCAAGATATAGCTTTGAATTAAGTCCTTCTGTAGAATCTTATTTTACAAAATATAAGATTATTGAAGCAATGGAAAAAATCTATGAAAGTCACAATTGTAGTGAACAAGGAAATCTATTCCAATCTCCTACGGATACCATTAAAAGAGTAGTAGAAGACTATGAAGCTAATAAGAGTAAGATCTTAAGAATATTTGATAACCATCATACAAGAGTAAGATACTAAAAGGATTGTAAACTACAAGGGAATTTATTTTAGAAAGGGATCCATCTATAATCAAGATGGTGAAAAGAATGGATTCCGAAAAAATTGGAAAATTTATCTATCAATTCCGAACCGAAAAAGGATATAGGCAGTATCAATTAGCGGCGAAGATTCCAATCTCAAGACAAGCAGTCAGTAAATGGGAAAGAGGTCAAACTATCCCGGATTCTTCCACGTTAATCATTCTAAGTGATTTATTTCAAGTATCCATTAATGAATTATTAAAAGGAGAACGATTACCAGATAATACTCTGGAAAACTTAGAAAATACGACTTTAGAAATCGTAGATGAAAACAATAGAAAGAAGAAACAACTACAAAGAACTACACTAAGTTCTATCAGTATACTCTTCTTTTTATTATTTCTATTTTTAATCTACTATTTTGTGAATTCATATAATCAAATTAAAGTCTATAAGATATCAGCTTCTCATGAAAAATACTCTATAATAGATGGAATGATGATTACGACTCCTGAAAAAACTTATCTCAAAATAGGAAAGATTTATTCTGTTGATCAAGATATTCAAAGAGTGCGTTTATTCTACTTAGAAGGAAAGCAAGAGATAACAATATATGAAGGAGAAGATATTGAGAATATCATTCAAGAAGATGTGAATTATCAAGAGTTTTTTCCAAAAGAGAAAAAGAATCAAATCATTGATCATCTCTATATAGAAATAAATCAAACAGAAAAGATGAAATTAATCTTTCAAAGAGATTTTCAAAATAATAAAATGATTTCTATCCGTAAGAAAAAGATTAGTCAATCAACGAAAGAAGAGACTCTTCTTTCTAAAGAAATCTCTATTATTAAAGAGATTGGAAAGAAAGAGAAAGATACTTATTGGATAGAATATCAAGAGGAGAATAAGAATATTCAAATCATTTATTTAGAAGATCAAGATTTTCTTTCGAAACAAGAGAATCAACAAATTGTATGGATATATGATTTAAGAAATCAACAGAAGAATTGTATGCATTTAGATGAAAAAGAATGTGAAAAGATGATTGAAAAAGATTTAAAAGATTTAGAAAAGTGGAGAGGAAACTAACAGGTTCTACCTCTCTTTTTTAATTTTCGATACAATGAAGAGGAAAGGAGGAAACTATGAAAAAGAGATTGATTCTATTGGTACTAGTATTATGCGTTTTCGGACTACATACCGTTTCTGCGAAAGAAGAGAATTATGTAACTTCCAAAGGAATTTCTTTAACTGCGGAAGAATATCATTTCTTAACCAATTTCTATTGGGATTCTTATCCAGAAGAAATGACAGAAACACAATATGAAGAATTCAAAAAATCTGATTTTCTATCTCGTAAGTTACAAGTAAATACAAGAGGTACTTGGCATTCTTCAGCTTATAAAAATATAAAAATTGCGAGTGCATGTTCTTCAAATTGTATTATCAGTCTAACCCTAAATTGGACGATAGACCCATCTGTTCGTAGCTATGACGTGATTGGAATAAGAACCTTAGGAGTATCTTTAATATCACATGATTACACCGTAATGACATATAGTGGTGGATCATCTTATTTCTATAATACTCAACAATTCTATAATGGTGTAGGAAATAGTGTGAAATTACCAGATACAGGAACCAGTATAAGAGTCTTCCAACAAGTAACTACTACCTCAGGAGGAATCGTATTTGGAAGTTATCAACATGCTACTTCAAATGTCACGCTAGCAGTTAGTAAATACTATACAATTTCTTCTTCTGGATTAGGAGGAGTATTTGATTTCTATGGAAGTGCTTATGGAATTTATGACGGTTTTGGTGGAGTCGATATTTCTATTTAGGAAAAAAATGCAATAGGAAATTATTGCATTTACCTTTTTAAAAATATTTGTTATAATAAAGTTAATAATGGAGGGGTCATATGAAAAAAGCAATCAAAAAATCATGCTTTGTATCTCTACTATTGACGATTATATTACTACTAATCAATTTAGTATGTGTTATAACATGGAAAGAAGTTCCACTAGCTATAACGATAAGAGGAGGAGAATACATCTCTAGAATTGGATTTGGTATTATCCAAGAGAAGATTTATTCTTTATCGACAACCGGTTCTGCTCCTGTTGCGACAGTTAGTTTTCATTTAGTTAGTTTTGTGATTACTTGGGTAATATTAGAACTAGTTAGTATCTGGATTATATTTATGAGAAAACTCGTAAAAGGATAACTTTTACGAGTTATTTTTTCTTGAGAAAAGAATAATAGAATGATAAAATAAACACGAAATGAGATGATTCTATGTCTTTTAATTTAGTATCAAGTTATTCTCCGAATGGAGATCAACCAGAAGCTATCAAAAAATTAGTAGAAGGAATTCAAAATGGAACCAAGGAACAAGTTCTTTTAGGGGCAACAGGTACGGGAAAAACCTTCACAATCGCGAATGTCATTCAAAAAGTAAATAAACCAACTTTAGTACTTGCCCATAATAAGACATTAGCAGGACAATTATATAGTGAATTAAAAGAGTTATTTCCAAATAATCGAGTAGAATACTTTGTATCTTATTATGATTATTATCAACCGGAAGCATATGTTCCTTCAACGGATACCTATATTGAAAAAGATTCCTCTATTAATGATGAAATAGATGAATTAAGACATGCTGCAACGTCTGCTTTAATTTCTAGAAGAGATGTCATTGTGGTAGCGAGTGTCTCGTGTATCTATGGTATTGGAGAAGTAGAGGAATATAAAAGCAAGATGCTAACGCTAACAGTAGGGGAAAAAATGAGTCGAGAACAAGTCCTTACGAAGTTAGTAGAGATGCTTTATGAAAGAAATGATTTAGATTTTAAAAGAGGAACATTCCGTGTCCGAGGAGATGTTTTAGAAATCATTCCGGCTGGACAAAGATCTACAGGATATCGTATTGAATTCTTTGATGAAGAAATTGATCGAATCTCTGAGATAGACGCTTTAACAGGGGTCATTACGGAAAATGTTAAGAATGTTAGTATCTTTCCGGCAAGTCACTTCGTAGTGGGAGATGACAAGATGAAAGCTGCGATAGAAAGAATCAAAAAAGAATTACAAGAAAGACTAGCAGAATTAAGATCTCAAAATAAATTATTAGCAGCGGAACGACTAGAGCAAAGAACTAATTATGATTTGGAAATGTTAGAAGAAACAGGATTCTGTTCTGGTATTGAAAATTATTCTGCTCCTATGGCAGGAAGAGCAAAAGGAGAAACTCCAACAACATTAATGGATTTCTTCCCAAAAGATTATTTATTAGTCGTTGATGAATCTCACGTTACTCTTCCCCAAGTAAGAGGAATGTATAATGGAGATCGCGCTAGAAAATTAAATTTAGTAGAATATGGTTTTCGACTACCAAGTGCTTTAGATAATAGACCATTAAAGTATGAAGAATTTGAATCAAAAATTAATCAAGCGATTTATGTATCAGCCACTCCAGGAGATTATGAATTATCTCATACGCATGGTAAATTTATCGAGCAAATTATTCGTCCAACTGGATTATTAGATCCAACGATAGAAGTGAGAAAAACAGAAGGACAAATCGATGATTTAGTTGGTGAAATCAATAAACGAATTGAAAAGAATGAAAGAGTATTGGTCACAACTCTAACCATTCGTATGGCAGAAGAATTAACGAATTATTTAAAAGAATTAGATATTAAAGTAGCTTATCTTCATAGTGAAGTAAAAACACTAGAAAGAATGCAGATTATTCATGATATTAGAACGGGTAAATATGATGTATTAGTAGGAATCAATCTATTGAGAGAAGGATTAGATATTCCAGAAGTAAGCTTTATTGCGATATTAGATGCGGATAAAGAAGGGTTCTTACGTAGTACGAGAAGTTTAATTCAAACAGTAGGAAGATGTGCGAGAAATGCGAATGGTCATGTCATCTTCTATGGAGATAAAATTACAGATTCGATGAAAGAAGCTATGGAAGAAACAGCGCGTCGTAGACAAATCCAAGAAAAATATAATGAAGAGCATCATATAACGCCAAAGACAATTATTAAAGAAATTAGAGATGTTATTTCTAATACAGATTTATCAGAAAAGAAAGAAAAGAAATTATCTAAGAAAGAAATCGAAAAGAATATGGCTATGATCGAACAAGAAATGAGAGAAGCTGCGAAAAACTTAGATTTCGAAAGAGCTATGGAATTACGAGATATATTATTTGAAATGAAAACACAGTAGGGGGAACTATGATTAATCAAAACATAATAAGAGAACTAGAAAAGAAGAGAAAGGGACATATTTTGTTTAATTATCAAATTCCATTAGATTTGTATAGACTACCAGAAATGATTCAAGATGATATCGTAGTAAATTTATCGGTAGCAGAATGGATGCAGGTATCTTCTATTGTCTTGCTGAAAGAAAAAGATGGAAAATGGATAGCAGGAGATAAAGACTACATCATAGAAGTTGCGAGAAAATATATTGCTACGAAACTTTTAGTGGAATTAGAAAAAAAATATCCACAAATCAAAGAATATGGTGGTTCTGAATTTTTACCGATATTTTTAAAGAATGATAGAGAAGAGTATCAAAGAAAAAGGAACTATATTTATGGATTGAAAGATGTGGAAGATATTTTAGAAGTAGAAGGAATTCCACTAGATCGTGTTCATTTTATAATGAATGGAACCCGTTCAAATAATCTATGTGATGCTTTATCGATTCTTTTATCGGATGATACTCCATTTAATGTATCTATTTATTGCTCTCCGAATGGATTTTTAACATATTATATTCCCGATTCTAAAGATCGAATTGTTTTAGAAAATGCTTATAATTTTACAGTCTATAATAAAAGGAAAGAAGGATACTTCAATAAAGCAAAAAAATCAAAAGAAAAAAAGAAGAATACTATGGAACAGTAAATTTTACAATGAAAGGTTCTTTGAAAGGACCTTTTTTCTTGCTTTAGAACTGTAGCTATGATACTCTAAAATAGAGAAGGTGAGTCGATGAAATATTGTAATGTATGTGGAGCTCCATTAGGTGACAATAAGAATTTTTGTCCAGAATGTGGAAGTAAGATATCTATGACTAATAACATGGAACAACAGCCTATGAATAAACCAACAAAAAAGAAGGGGAAACGGGCTTTATGGATTATACTCGCAATTATTGCTGTTATCATTATTGCAGGTTATGTTTTCTATGCAAAAATGATGAATTATATCGAAAGTTCTTATAGTGACGTAGAAGGATTCTATTATTGTGGATCTGAAGCAAAAACATATAACAAGGATGATTGTAGTGTAACGGTATGGCTTTCTTATAATGGTGACTTCTCATTTGAGGCAAAGGATATAATAGTAAGAGGTAAATATATTGTTGAACCAGAAGATAAGGATGATACCTTTGGAAAATATTATCTTTTAAACATGAAAGCAGAAAGTCGATTTGTGAATTATGAATTGATAACAGATGAATATGAAACACAATATGAATTGGCTATTACTTCAGATTTGAATGAAGCAGTATTAATTAATACCCAAACTTATAATATGTATTACTGTACAAGAAATTAAAATCACATCATGTGATTTTTTTTATGATACAATAGTTCTAAGGATGAAAAACCTATGAAAAAGTTTAAGAAAATCTATATCGAAATCACAAATAACTGCAATCTTCATTGTAGTTTTTGTAGTGAAGAAAAACGCCCTAGAAAGTTCCTATCTCTAGAAGAATTTCAAAAGATACTAGAAAAAATTCATTCTTCAACTGATTTTATTTATCTTCATGTTAAAGGAGAACCTCTTCTTCATCCTCAAATGATAGAGTTTATCAAAGAAGCAGAAAAATATAATTTAAAAGTGAATCTTACGACGAATGGAACTCTTTTGAAGAAATGGAGTGAGTTAAAAGATTGTAAGAATCTCAATAAAATTAATATATCTCTTCATTCAGAAAATAATGATCCAGAATACTTTGAAAAAGTATTTGATTGTGTGAAAGACTTATCCAAAGAAAAAACGATTATTTATCGTCTTTGGACATTAAAAGGAAAAGAATTGGATGATAAATCCACAAAAATTGTGGAAAGAATCAAAAATTATTATCATTTATCCCCAGAAACTGTGGAGAAAATCATCAAGGAAAAAAATATTAAAATTGGAAATAATCTTTATATTGATAAAGATACAGAGTTTACTTGGCCAGAAATCAATTCTTATCAGAGTGATGGATATTGTTATGCTTTGAAAACTCAAATTGCCATTTTAGTAGATGGAACAGTGGTTCCTTGTTGCTTAGATAGTAATGGAGAAGTACCATTAGGAAATATTTTTCAAGATGATTGGCAAGAACTTATTCATAGTGAGAAGTATCAGCAAATTCAAAAGTCATTTCAAGATCGAAAACCCATCCCTGAATTATGTAAGTCTTGTACTTTTAAAGAACGTCTTGATAATGTAAAGTAGGCAAGAAAAGTATTTGTTTTTCTTGAAAAAGGAATGATTATACTATATCTTTAAAATAGAATAGTGAGGGATTAGAATGAGATGTACAAGTTGTGGAACCGATAATAACGATAATCAAAACTTTTGTAGAGCTTGTGGTACTCCCTTGAATCAAGTAGCACCACAACAAGTAGGAGGACCGGTACCTATTCAACAGTTCCCTCAAAATCCTCAAGTTGCTCAACAAATGCCAGTACAACCTGTTCCTATGAATTACCAACAACCAGTTAAGAAAAAAAGTAAAATAGGAAAGATTATTGGTATCATCGCAATCATAATAGTTGTCATTTTTGTAATACTATTCATAATTGGATTATCGGTTATCAATTCGGATCATTTAACAGGAACGTATCGTTGTTCTTTATCTATCTATGACGATGATCGAAATATTGTAGTATCATTCCATAAAAATAAAGAATTTTCTATCGTAGAACCAACATCTTCAGCGATTGGAACCTTTTCTATAGATCAAGAAAAATATAATTCTGATGATATGATTAAAACCTATCAATTAACATTAACTGCGAACTCTGGAGTATTGAATGGACAAGCAGTAGAAAAACCTTATATGATGAAATATGTAGTAGCAGTCAATGAAGATGGAGTGGCTGCCATGATGAATCAATCAACCTCCACAATTCTTTATTGTATAAAATCATAAGAAAAAGGTAGAAGATTCTACTTTTTTTTTGGGAAAAATGTTATAATATCAAACAGGTGATTTTATGGATAAAATTGTGATTAAGGGAGCTCGTGAAAATAACTTAAAAAATATAGATATTGAACTACCAAAGAATAAATTAATTGTAATGACAGGTTTATC
>JAEEGL010687557.1_pt1 | contig 14194 bp, 10 predicted proteins | sample 9134231 | NCBI WGS metagenome assembly JAEEGL01 (sample SAMN16246548, study PRJNA631951) | gut metagenome | biome: gut microbiome; feature: rumen; material: fiber-attached | host: Bos | place: Iran: Karaj | collected 2018-10 | reverse complement strand
GTCCATGATGACAAGTTCCGGGTCGTGGATCAGTGCCTGAGCAAGGCCGATTCTCTGCAGCATACCCTTGGAATAGCTTGAAAGGCGGCGGTCCTTTGCATCGAAAAGCCCGACTTTTTTCAGAACGCTCTCGGCTCTGCTGCGGATAAGGCTGCTCTTCATTCCTGAAAGAGCGCCGAAGTATTTCAGAAGTTCCATAGATGTGAGCTGCGAATAGAAATATGGTCTCTCCGGCAGGAATCCGATCTTATGTTTGATAATGCGGTCTCCCGGGTTTTGACCGAAAACCGAGATCGTTCCGCTTGTCTGCGATATAAAGCCCATGATCATCTTGATCGTGGTAGTCTTTCCGGCGCCGTTATGACCTACAAAACCTATGATTTCGCCCTGTTCCATGGAAAAAGAGAGGTTCTTTACCGACTCGATTTTTTGCCAGACCTTCATCGGGTGGTTGAAAACCTTTGTTACATTGTTGAGTTCTATTGGCCTCATAATAACTCCTCCAAAATTTCTGCATAAATTAAGGTATAAGGTGAAAAAGTCAAACAGGTTTTTATGGGGTTGAAGAGTTGAGATAAGCGCTTTTCAATTTAAGGACTCAGACATTCTTTGGTAAAGACCAATATCAGGATTATTGCCTGTTTTCTACAAGCAGATCCGGAAAGAGGCTATATCGACATTTAAGACCACGCTGATGAAGAAAAAAAACGAAACTTACAATAAAACGGCACTTTGTGCAATTAAGCTATTGTGTTTTTGTTTAATTTGCCGAAAATGGAATGTTTATGGTCATTTTTTAGGAGGATATCATGTCAAAATTTTTGAAGACTTTAATAATTTTAGCCGGCTTTGCTCTGTTTTTTGTCGCATGCGGCAGTTCTGGAAGCAATGGATCAAACACAGATGTAACAGATGCAGATAACGAGCAGGTGGTTTTTGACGGAGACGGAAACGAAGAATTCATTACCGTCGGTGCTTCTTCTGGTGATGCAAACAAAGGCGGCGAGGACTATGCCGAAGACGAAGCTACGGCTGATGCCGGTGATACGGAAGCGCCTGCAGGTGATGACGGCGGAAACGCGGAGCGTGAAATCGTCGAGTCGGATATCTACAAATTCGACGGAAACGTTCTCTGGCTCGCGAACCAGCACAAAGGCCTTATCGCTGTCGATATAAAAGATCCGGAACACTTGAAGATCCTCGGAACTCTCAAATTCCAGGGATATGTCGGCGAGATGTACCTTCAGGAAGGACGCGCTTACGTTCTTGTAAGCTATACGAATTCAAGCTATGAATACGGCGAGATCTACTATTCCAACAAGACTTATTCAAAACTTATGGTCGTAAATACCGAAGATCCTGAAAATCCGGAACTTCTGGGTGAATTCGAGATCGAGGGCTGGATCACCGATTCGAGGCAGGTCGGAGACGTAATTTATGTCGCTTCTACGGAATACACCTATTATTGGTACGGATGCGACGGAGACGAAGGCTATTCGGGAAAAGACCAGATCTCGATCATGTCGATCAACATCAAAGATCCGAAAAAGATAAAGATGGTCGACAAAGTCGATCTTGACGGGTACAGCTACACGCTTTACGTCTCGCAGAAGTCGATCTATGTCGCGGAAGCCGATTCTTACTATTGGTACGAGGATTACACTGACGGCTATCCGATAACGATGTTCGATATCAGCGATCCGGAAGGAAAAATCGTCAAAAAAGCCGAGTTCAAGACTGACGGTTTTATGAGCGACCGCTGGAAAATGCACGAAGCAGGTGGCAAATTCTTCGCTGTCAGTTCTTCTTCGCAGTGGGGCAACGGCGATTCCTTTATCGAAAGTTTCGATGTCAGCGATCCGGCGGATGTCAGAAGACTCGACAAGCTCGTTTTCATGAGAGACCAGCAGCTTTACGGCACGAAATTCGAGGGCGACAGAATGTATGCTGTCACTTATTTCCAGCAGGATCCGCTTCATGTCATCGACATTTCCGATCCTGTGAACCTCAAGCAGCTCGGCGAGCTTGAAGTCCCCGGCTGGTCGGATTTCATCGAAGTGAGAGGAACGAAGATCCTTGCGGTCGGACGTGACAACTCAAGATCCAAAATCAGTATGTACGATGTGTCAGACCCAGTAAACCCGAAGGAAATCAATACTGTCGAAGTAGGTTCAGACTACAGCTACAGCGAGGCGAACTACGACTGGAAAGCATTCAAAATCTTTGACGAACTCGGTCTCATCCTGCTTCCGATCACCGATTACGACTACGATTCGTGGGATTATACTTACAAACTTTATCTTGTTGATTTCGACCTTGAAAAAGGTCTGAAAACACGCGGATTCATCGCTTCCGACAGCTATATAAGACGCGGTGTGGCGATTCAGGACCTCATTTTCAGCATTGGCGAAAACCACCTTGTAACAGCTGACGCGAGCGACAGAGACAAACCGAAAGTCTTGTCGGAGCTCACGCTTGCATCCAATGTTTCCAACGTCGCAAAATGCGGGAAATCGCTCTGCAGCCTCTATGGATCGCAACTTTCCGTTTATGACAAGAACAACCTTGACAAACTGTGGGAAAGCAAACCTCTGGAGAACAAAAAATATTACTACAACATAAGAATGATCAAGAACAGCAGGTATGCCTATATCTATAATGATAACTACCGCTGGTGGAACGAATATGAATATACCGAACAGACACCGTCGGTCAAAGTCATAAAGTTTGCCGATAACGGCAAATTCGAAGAAACAGGTGACTTCCCGTTCGACGGAAGGATCGATAATTACTACTACGATGATAATAGGGTCGTTTCGGAAAACAACGTAATTGCAGCGGGTTCGTGGCAGGAAACAGTTAATGAGGATGACACATATGAACTGAAAAGAAAAATCATGTTCTTTGACATGAACGATCCCGCTGATATAAAAGAGACTGATATCGATTTTGACTACGAAAACCTCAGTTACAAAACCAGTATTTTCACTAACGGAAACACCTTCTGGACAAGCGGCTGCAAACTCAAAAAAGAGGATGAAAACGGCAATCAGTATCTCTGCTACGCGCTTTCATTCGATGCAAGCGACCCGAAGAATCCGAAAGCCGACAAAAAGATCAACATCCCGGGTGAGCTTGTCGGAATAAGCGAAGACGGAAAATACCTTTACACAAAAACACCGGAAATTTACCACTATAACGATGGCGAAGAGTCTGAATCTGACGGATATTACTGGTCAAGTTCAAGGGATTCCGACTTCTATATTCTGAAGCTCAACGACAGCAAAACTGCTGTAAAAGTTGTCAGAAAAGAGACTCTTTCCTATTCGTACGGATACAACGGCAGCATATATGAATCAGTTTATGACAGCGCCTATGCAAAAAATGATAAAGTTTTCTTCGTAAAAGCTTCTGCCGGCGAAGAATGGAACACCTGCTCCTACAGAACTGAACAACATTATGATGTCAGAATCGTTTCGGCATCAGACGGCAAGGAAACCTTCAGTAAATCGCTTGGAAACGCGAATTCATTCCGTGATGTCAATGACGGCGGCATACTTTTTTCAACTCATGACGGCTGGACATACATTGCTCCTGACGGTAAAGAAAAATCAGGCAACAAGAACATTTCGTCAATTTCTTCCTATAACTCCGGCTACTACGATTCCTACTATTATTATTACAATGCAAAGCCTCAGCTTATTGACGGAACAGTTTACGTTGCGGCAGACTGGGACGGCATCTATTCGCTCAAAATCAAATAAATCAAAAAACGCCTCAGAACCGAGGCTGATCTCAACACTGTTTTTCATAAACCGGCTCTCCGGAAACTCCTCCATCTCTGTGTAAAATAGAAATCGAACTCTAAAACTGTCACTTTTCCCATCCTTTTCTAAATATCTCCGGGCAGACGAAAAATATTTTGCCGAAATAGCAAAAAAAAATTGCCATGGGTCTTTCCATGTGGTAAAAAATGGGTACTTTGTTTATAAAAATGGTGATAAATGTCAAACATGCAACCGTTTTTCGGCAGAAAAGAGTACAGGATCGATTCGAAAGGCAGGATTTCACTCTCGTCTGACTACTTCTCTTTGCTGGAACTACAGGACAAAAACACCGTTGTGGTTGCTCAGAACAGTAACGAATCTCACAGATTTCTTGAGGTCTTCTCCCAAAATCAGTGGAACGAGCAGCTGAAAGTCATCGATTGTATGGAAGATGATGAAGATAAAGAGTGGCTTATGTATAATTATGTCGGAACGGCTATTTCTGTCGAGCTCGACACGCAGAACCGTATCCGGCTTCCGAAATCGCTGATCGACTACGCCAAGATCGGCCAGGATGTCGTTTTTATCGGCGCGATCAAGACGCTTCGCATCTGGTCGAAATCCGAGCTTGCCGATTTCGAATCATCTCAAAAACACGACAGAGAGAGTATAAGAACCAAGATGAATGCGGCTAGAAAGCTTTATTCATCCGAGAAGAGCGGGGAAAAATGACAACCTTCCAGCACACGCCGGTGCTTGCCGAAGAGGTTTTGAGCACGATCGACAACAATCCGTCGGTCTACCTTGATCTGACCTCAGGCGGCGGAAATCACGCTGCGAGGATCATTGACAGGTATCCGGAGATCACAGCGGTCCTGATCGACAGGGATGACGACGCTATCGCTCATCTGAAGGAAAAATTCGCCGGCTACTCAAATGTAAAGGTTGTTAAATCCGCATTCAGTAACTTGGATAAGGTTCTGTTCTTATTGCAGATTTCCAAGGTCGATCTCATTCTTGCTGATCTCGGTGTCAGCAGCTTCCAGTTCGATACGGCGGAGCGCGGTTTCTCCTTCAGGCTGGACGGCCCGATGGATATGAGAATGGATCAGAGCGCCGGACTTTCGGCTCTCGACTACATCCGCTCAACCGGCGAGGGCGAGCTTCGTTCGGTCCTTAGCGAATACGGCGGCGAGCGCGAGGCAGGCAGGATGGCGCGTCTGCTCAAAAAATGCGTCGAAGAGGGGATGACAACGACCACTCAGTTTGCGGAGGCGATCTCCAAGGCGAAAAGATTCTCCAAAAAGGGGATCGATCCGGCGACTCAGATTTTCATGTCTCTCAGAATGGCGGTGAACAACGAGCTCGGAGAGCTTGAAAGCGGCCTTAAAAAGGGGTTTTCGGTGCTTTCGGAGCACGGCATTATGAGTGTGATCTCTTTCCATTCCACAGAGGATCGCATCGTTAAGAATTTTTTCAGGGACAGGAAGAACGGTCTTCCGTTTTACGTCGAGGACGGAGACGAGATGCCGTTCGAGAGCGGTAGGGTCATGTCGGTCGAACTTCATTTGCCGTCAGAGGGTGAAATCGCCGGAAATCCGCGTTCCAGAAGTGCAAAGTTAAGGGTTTTGAAGAAATAGCGGGGGTTGAAATGAACGGTTATGTCGGTCAGGCAGAAGGCAGAAAGGTAAAGGCGAAACAAAACATTGTAGCAGCATGGCTTTCAAGATGGTTCGCCGGTAACAGGCTCGGGGTTCTTTTTACGTCAGGGATCGTGACATCCTGCCTGGTGTGTCTCTTTTTTCTCGGGGCGTTTGTCGCAAATTCATACTTCAAGGCAAAGACGACGAATATGAACTTCGAAATCGCCAAAAAGCTTGAGGCGACAAAGGATCTGGAGTGGCAGCTCTCGGTAAACAACAAGGATTATATTCATGTGACATCATCTTCTGAGCTTATAAAAAAGGCCCAGGAACTTAAAATGTCGGTTATTACAAGTGATAAGATCATCTCAGAAAACTAAATTTTCGGAGATCAGGCCGAATGAACCCGAACGAGTACAAAAAACTATATATTTTTGCTGCGCTCATATTTCTAGGTTTTGTCGGCATTGTAGGACGGATATACTTTATCATTCGTGATCATCCCAATCACGTCGAATACGAGGGGTCTGCCCCCAGGATCGTAAAAATACAGGGAAAACGCGGAACTATCTACGACAGGAACGGTACTCCTCTCGCTATGAGCGAACCTAAAAGCAACATTGCGATCGATCCCAGAGGAGTCACCTACAAAAAGGAGATGACGGCGTTTCTTATCGCGAATATGCCGCAGCTCGATCCGCAGGTGATAGAAAAGGCCTTGAAGCGCGACAGCAACTTCCAGTATCTCCAGAGGGATGCGAAGTATGAGGATGTCAGCAGGCTCAAGCAGGCGGTAAAGACCAAAATAAAGGATGTAAATTCTCAGATAAAAAGCATAAGAAGCAGAAAAGAGGGTATCGGAGGCGAAAAAGACAGCCAAAAAAACCAGGAAGCAGATTATTTCAGAAAAATAAGGGATGACTTCGCATCTATCATATACGAAAACGGCTACAAACGTGTCTATCCGCAGGGAAAGCTTCTGGCCAATGTTTTGGGGCATACAAACAAGTATAAAATTGTGGGTGACAAGCAGAATGACGGAATCGAAGGTATCGAGTGGAAGTATGACGAATTTCTTTCGGGCGAGTTGAAGGAGATAAATAAAAATCCCAACGTGCATATCCCGCTGAGCGAAGATGACTTGTCTGTTTATGACGGCGCGGATGTCTATCTGACGATCGATGCAGACATCCAGTTTATTGCCGAAGAAGAGCTCGCCAAAGTGATGGAGAAGAGCAAAGCCAAGTGGGGGAGCGTTGTGATCATGGAACCCTCGTCAGGCAAGATCCTGGCGATGGCCAACAATCCCAGCTTCGACCCGGAAAACTACGGATCACCAGAAAACAGCGACCCTGCGAAGCACAGGAACTTTGCTGTAGCGGATCTTTTTGAGCCCGGTTCGACATTCAAAGTTTTTTCGATCCTTGCTGTCCTGAACGAAAACCTGAGCAAGCCCGGCGAGACGGTCTTCGGCGAAAACGGCAGGTTTTTTTTCGGCAAGAATCTTGTCAGGGATTCTCATCCTAACCAGTATATGACAATCCGTGACGTGATCGTGACTTCAAGCAATATCGGTACGATAAAATTTGCGGACCGGCTTTCGAACAAGCAGCTTTACGAATATTTCACGATGTTCGGGTTCGGTCAGAAAAGCGGTATCAATATTGCAGGAGAGGCCTCCAGAGCGATCCGTAAATATGATAAATGGGTCCCGATTGATAAGGGCAACCTCTCTTTCGGTCAGGGACTTTCGGTAAATATGGTCCAGATGGTCAGAGCATATTCCGCTCTCTACAACGGCGGAGTTCTGTGGCAGCCGGTCATTGTCGACCGCATCAAGGGTTTCAAGGACGGGAAAAAGATCGATAAGATAATCGCTCCGGAACCGAAGCGGCTTACATTCAAATACAACTCGGACCGTCAGATCGTTTCGATGATGGAGGGTGTCGTCACCGAGGGGACAGCGCGGCGGGCACAGCTGAACGGTGTCGAGGTCGGCGGAAAGACCGGAACGGCTCAGATCTACGATGTCAAGGCGAAGAAATATTCGTGGAACAGGGTCGTCTGCTCCTTTATCGGCGGTGTTCCCAACAACAATCCGGCTTTCGTCATGATGGTCGCGATCAACGAACCTCAGGGCAAAGAGTACGGAGGAACGATCGCCGCTCCGGTGTTCAAGGCGATTTCCGAAAGGATACTGCCTAAATTCGGAGTCTTCCTCAACAAGAAAGAAAAGGATAAAGCAAAGATCCCGGATATGATAGACGAGGATAAAACAGGTACCGCAATTGCCGAGGAGTCGGGCGAAGAGTCTGACCTTGTCGCTGAAGGCGATTATGTCAGAGTCCCCAATTTTGTCGGCAAAGATGTCTCTGAGGCCATAAAGCTGGCAGGACTGAACTCGCTGGAGGTCGTCATTTCCGGCTCTCAGCTTAAAAACAAGATCGCCGGGCAATATCCGAAGGTCGGGAGCACTGTCTCTGCCGGTACGGTCGTAACTCTGGAGACCCTTAAAGAGGAAAAAGATGAAAATATCTGATTTTATTAGACTGATAGAGCGCTTCGATCCTCGTCTCCAATCCGTTGACGAGGCTGAGATCGTGAAGATAACAGCCGATTCCAGAGAGGCTTCTGAAGGGTATGCCTTTTTTTGCGTCAAGGGATTCAAGAGCGACGGACACGATTTTATAGACTCCGCTTTTGCAAACGGTGCATCTCTTGTGGTCGGCGAAAAGCCGCTTGATAAAAAAAACTATATTCAGATCTCATCGGTGCGTGACGCGCTCAACGAGATCCTGCCCGCTTTTTACGGCTATCCGGACAGAAAAGGGGCTGCAATCGGCGTGACCGGGACCAACGGAAAGACTTCTACGACCTTTATTGTTGAACATATCCTCGAAAAGAGCATGAGCTGCGGAGTGATCGGAACGCTTCACTACAAATATGCGGACAGGCTGATCCCGGCAGAGAACACGACTCCCGTGAACTGGAGATGGTATTCTCTTCTTGACGATATGAGAAGATGCGGTGTCGGGGCGGTGATTTCTGAAGTAAGCAGCCACGCGCTTGCCGAGAACAGGATCGGCGCCACGCTCTTCGATGTGGCGGTCTTTACGAATCTGACCCGCGACCACATGGATTTCCACAAAACCGTGGAAAACTACTATGAGGCGAAAAAGAGGCTTTTCACCAGGCATCTGGCTAAAGGAGGAACGGCTGTCATCAACATTGACGACGAGTTCGGCCGCAGGCTCAGTACGGAACTTCCTGATGATGTAAAGCTTATACGGTTTTCAACCTCAGACCGTTCCGCAGAGCTTTTTGTCGAAGTCCTCGAGCTTACGACTGCAGGAAGCAGAGTCCGGTTCAACATGGGTGATTTCAGCGGGGAACTGACGATCCCTCTGGTAGGAAGATTCAACATATACAACGCTGCCGGCTCATTTGCGGCTGCACAGGTCTTTGTCGGCAGAGAGGCTGCTGCAAAGCGGCTTGCCGAGGGTGTCTCCGTGCCCGGAAGGCTTGAAAGGATCGGCAGAAGTTCAGTTTTTGTCGATTATGCACATACGCCGGATGCCCTCGAAAACGTTTTGAATACGCTGAACGATCTTGGGGTCTACTCAAAAATAATAACTGTCGTAGGTGCCGGCGGAGACCGTGACAAGGGCAAAAGACCGCTTATGGGTGCTATTTCATGCAAACTCAGCGACATTGTTATTTTGACGGACGACAACCCGCGGAGTGAAGACCCTGACGCGATCGTTTCGGAGATCTATTCCGGTTGCGACACATCTGCGTGCCGTGTCGAAATAGTCCGCGACAGGGCTATGGCGATCCGCCGGGCAATAGAGCTGGCGGATGAGAAAACGGCTGTTCTGATTGCCGGTAAGGGCGCCGAAGATTACCAGATAACGAAGAGCGGAAAGCACCATTTTTCGGACAGGGAAGAGGTCTTGAAGGTTCTTGAAGAGGAGAGACGCTAATGTTTTCATCACTTTTGATTGAGAGGGCAGCTGAAAGGCTCGGATTGAAAATTAAATTGGAACCGTCAATTATTTCAGGGTGTTATATCGATTCAAGAGCCTGCGGCAGCAATTCGCTGTTCTTCGCTTTTAAAGGGGAGAGGGTCGACGGTCACAGCTTCGTTCCTGAGTTGTTGAAACGCAGCGTCATCTGTGTCGGAACAGAGGATTTCAAAGATAGAAAATATATAAAAGTTCCCGATACAGCGGAATTTATGGCTGCACTTGCCAGGGAAAGACGCAATAAATTTAATGGTTTGGTCCTCTGCGTGACTGGCTCCAGCGGAAAAACCTCGACACGTCAGCTTGTCGTTTCGATGCTGAAAGAGCTTAAGCTCCGTGTCCATGCCACGAGCGGGAATCTCAACAACCATCTCGGAATGCCGCTTGTGATCCTCAATATGCCGCTTTACTGCGAAGCGCTGGTGCTTGAGATCGGAATGAACCACGCCGGCGAACTGAAACACCTTGTTGAGATCGCGCAGCCCGGTTTCGGAGTGATCACGAACATCGGTACAGCCCATATCGGAAATTTCGGATCCCAGGCTGAACTGGCGCAGGCAAAGCTCGAAATCTTCAACTTTTCAGACGCTGTCGCTGTTGCAGACGTTTCCGACCCGTATATCTCGAAGTGGGTTTCCGAGAATGAGGGAAGGAGGGAAATAGTTAAGTATTCAAAGGCTGAGCTTGAAGAATTGGCTAAAGAATACAGCGAGTTGCCTGATTTTATGGTTGAAAACCTCCTGACTGCCAAAAGTATCGTTTCAGCGGCAGCCGGACGCCTGCCTGATCTTCAGAAAAGTATCGACGGCTGCGAGCTTCCGGCGATGAGAGGCGAGGTAAGGATCGTCGGAAAGAGGCTTTTTGTCGTTGACTGCTACAATGCAAATCCTGCTTCGATGCAGAAATCGATCGACAACTTTTTGCGCCGCTATACGTCGGACAATGTCTTTATTCTCGGCAGTATGTTCGAGCTGGGTGAATTTTCCGGCGAGATGCACCGCAGGATCCTAGATAATCTTATCAGTGCCGGAGTAAAATCACCTGTTTTCCTTATCGGATCTGAGTTCGAGAAGGTCAAGGCTGATTATGCGAACCAGAAAAATATTAGTTTTTTCAACGATATATCGGAAGCCGCCAGACATCTGCCTTCAGAGGGAAACTTTTTGCTGAAGGGTTCAAGAGGCAACAGGCTCGAAACGATTTTTTCACTTCCGGAGGTTAAGGAATGAGAGCTTTAATACTTGGCTTGGGCATTTCAGGTCTCTCCTCTGCCCGTTTCCTGAAGGGAAGGGGTTACGAGGTCTATATTTTTGATGACAACAAGGAGACTTTGGAAAAAAATTCAAAGGATTACGAAGTTTACGACCAGAGCCTTAAATACGACCTGGCGATAATCAGCCCCGGAGTTCCCGCGACCCATCCGGTCGTCCGCAAAATTTCAGAGCAGGGTACCGAGGTTATCGGAGAGATGGAGCTTGCCGGAAGGTATATCACCGGCGAGAAGGTCATCGCAGTGACCGGTACAAACGGAAAGTCGACAACAGTCTCTCTGGTCCATTCGTTTCTGAGTGATGCCGGCTTCAAGTCGTTCCTCTGCGGCAACATCGGCGAACCAGTGATCAACGGCGTCGGGAAGGGCTACGACTTTCTGGTCATCGAAATCAGCTCGTTCCAGCTTGAGACTCTGAAAAGCCTGCATCCGGATGTCGCGATGGTCCTGAATGTGACTCCGGACCATCTGGACCGCTACAACGGTTTTGAGGATTACCGCAATACGAAGCTCAATCTGCTCAGATTGTTGAAAAAGGATGGTTTCGGTGTTGTTGGAAAGGGTGTCGTCGAAGAGTCTGACGGCATCTGCTGCGATCTTAAAACCTTTGCCGTCGAGGGGACCGAAGATATATCATACGACGGAAAATACGTTTCAAAAGGTGATCTCAGGCTCGATATAAGCGGAATAAAGCTTACCGGCCACCACAATGTCGAAAATATCATGGCTGCTCTTCTGGGCGTCGGGAAGTGGGTCAGGGATCCCCTGAAAATGAGGAAAACTTTAGAGGATTTCAAGCCTCTGGCTCACAGGACGGCGCTGGTCGACAGCTTCCATGGTGTCGATTTTATTGATGATTCCAAAGGTACCAACGTCGGTGCCGTTGAAAAGTCGCTTGCCGGACTGCCGGACGGAAAGGTCGTCCTGATACTCGGAGGAGTCGATAAAGGCGGAAGTTACGAGCCGATCCGTCTCCTTGCCGAGACAAAGTGCAAGGGGATAGTGCTCATCGGGGCAGCGCGTGAGGTCATCCGCCCCTTCTTTGCAGGTTTCCCGAATACGGTCGATGCCGAGTCGATGAGCGATGCCGTCGAGAAGGCGTTCGAACTTGCAAAAAATGACGGGGTGGTGCTTTTTTCTCCTGCCTGCTCAAGTTTCGACTGGTACAGAAACTACAAGGAAAGAGGCGTCGATTTCGTTAATAAAGTTGCTGATCTGAAGGCAAAAATCAGAGGCTGAGAAGATGGACAGAGCTGCAAAAACATACTTTATGATCGCCTTTTTGCTGACAGTCATCGGTATGATCATGGTTTTCAATGTCAAGGTCTTCAACAGTGTCTCTGCCGATGAGATCGCTTTAGTGCAGCTTCGTTCTTTACTTCTCAACATGCTTATCGCAGCTGCAGTCTTTACTGTGACCTGCACGGTAAAGCTGGAGATGCTCAGAAACAACATTATCTGGATACTTCTGCTGGGTTTCGTCCTGCTTGTGCTGACCTTTCTGATAGGAACGACCGTAAACGGTTCGAAGCGCTGGATCGACCTTCGTGTCATGATGCTTCAGCCGTCGGAGCTGATCAAGCTTATCGGTGTTTTTTATCTCAGCTCGATCATCGAAAGCAAAATCAAAAACGGCGAAAAGCTTAAGGAGCTCTTTTTCCCGCTGGTCATTATGGGGCTTTATGCAGGGCTCATTGCGATTGAAGACCTGGGAACCGCGACCCTGATAGGCTTGATCACTCTTTTGATGCTTTTCATCGCCGGTTACGACAAGAGATCGATGTGTATTATTGCTATTTTGGGGATAATCGCCTTTACCGGTTATGTCTTTATGGACGGAAAGTCTTACCGTGTAATGCGTATGCAGAGCTTCATAAATCCCTGGGCTGTCGCCAAGAGCTGGGGTTACCAGAATGTCCAGTCGCTTGCCGCGATAGGGATGGGAGGTCTTTACGGAAAGGGTTTCGGCAACTCGACAAAGAAGATCTCGGTCCTGCCGGAGGCCCATACTGATTTCATTTTTGCAGTGTTCTGCGAGGAGTTCGGACTTGTCGGCAGCATCGTTTTGATCCTGCTGTTTGTCGGTTTGCTCGTATTGGGTGTCTATTTTGCCCGAAAGATGCGAAATAGATTTAACTTTTATTTGATTTCAGGGTACACTCTGCTGATCGGTATTCAGACGCTGGTCAACCTCGGTGTCGTTACATCGAGCTTGCCGAACAAAGGTGTCCCGCTGCCGTTTATAAGCTACGGCGGAACATCACTTGTCGTGAATTGGGCGATTATTGGATTTGTACTGAATGCTGTAATGTCTGACAAGAAAGAGCAAATCAGTTAGCAGAGGGAGGTTTTGATGGAAAATCAGATAACGACAAAGGCGATCGTGCTTTTGACAGGTGTGAACAGCAGGGAGCGTTACAAGGCGGCTATTTCCGTTGCCGGAGATCTGCGCTTCCGCGGGATTACCCCGATAATTGCCCTCCCGAAGAATTCGATCTACGAGCGCTTCTTTACCGAAAGAGGGTACGAGGTGGTCCCGACGCCGGTCTTCCCTGAGAGCAAGGGGCTTCTGCTGAAAATTGCCAAGGCTCTTAAGATGGGGCAGAGCATTCAGGATTTTTTCAAACTTTTTGAGATCAAGTCTATAAGCGGTGTTCTCAGTTTCGGCGGGAATATATCTCTTCCGGCGCTCGAGGCGGCTGTGCGCCTTCCGAAGAAGGTCAAGGTCTTCCTTGTCGAGCAGAATGCCGACATTGCAAAGGTCCACGAGGAGTTCGTTTCAAAGGCGACGAGGATCTACCTGCCGTTCCAGGAGATGGAGGCGAAGCTGAATCTTCCGAATTCTTTTGTCGCCGGTATTCCGGTCGAGCGTGAGGTCCTGAGATCCGAGCCGATGGAATTTACCACAACCAAGAAAAAACTGCTGGTCCTGGGGTGCCGGAAGGATACCAAAGAGTTCAACGACATGGTCTTCTACCTTCTGGACAACTACTCTGAGATCAAGAGGGATTTCTACATAATCCAGGAGACTGGAGAGAGGGATGTCGCGTCTATCAGCCGTTACTACGAAAAGCAGAAGATCGACGCTACATGCGAGATGTTCTACGACAACCGCGGTCCCTGTCTGAAGGCAGCCGATATAGTTATTTCGCGTCCGAACAGCGATGTCATTGCCGAGATAACGGCGCTCAAGAAGCAGGCGATATACATCCCGCTTCCGCAGTCGAAGGATTACTTCCAGAAGCTGAACGCGCTGCAGCTGGCCAAGAGCGGCGCAGCATATTTGATCGAGGACAGGACGACGGGAACTCCGGCGAAGAGGTATAAAAAGCTGATGCAGATCCTCAGCTCCTATACACGCCAGGAGGATGTAATGAAGGATAAGCTCGCCGAGATGGATTTTGAAAATTCATCGAAACGTATTGCCGGCGATATTGAATTTCTGCTGCAGGGAAAGCACTGATGCACATTCATTTTATGGGAATAGGC
>JAEEGL010070084.1_pt1 | contig 14194 bp, 10 predicted proteins | sample 9134231 | NCBI WGS metagenome assembly JAEEGL01 (sample SAMN16246548, study PRJNA631951) | gut metagenome | biome: gut microbiome; feature: rumen; material: fiber-attached | host: Bos | place: Iran: Karaj | collected 2018-10 | reverse complement strand
GTGGCTGATCCCCGAAGGCCGGTGGAACGGCGGCGGCGACACCACGGTGCAGGGCGTGTTCTTCAATCCGAACATGCCCACCGAAGAGGTGTTCACGTCCCCGATGAAGGGCAAGGCCGAGTGCACGCTCGTTTCCACGAAGCCGCTGTCTTACGAAGGGCAGCTCATTGAAAACTTCTCGCTGACCTTCCGCGACGGCAAGGTCGTTGATGTGAAGGCGGAGAAGGGCGAGGCGCTTCTCAAAAACATGATCACACGCGACGAGGGCGCCGCCATGCTCGGCGAACTTGCGCTCATTCCGTGCGATTCTCCGATCAACAACTCCGGCATCCTGTATTACGAGACGCTGTTCGACGAGAACGCGAGTTGCCACGTGGCGCTCGGGCGCGGCTTCAACGACTGCATCGAAGGATATCAGGAGAAGTCGAACGATGAGTGCAAGGCGCTCGGCATCAACGATTCGATGATCCACGTCGACTTCATGATCGGCGCGCCGGATATGCGTATCACCGGCTATAAAGACGGCAAGGCGTATCCGATCTTCGAAAACGGCGAATGGGCGTTCTGAGATAAGAAATAATAAAACTGCTTCCGTGCCGTATGCGGCGGGGGAGCAGTCTTTTTTTGTGAATAAACACCGGGCTTCTCGTGGTGAGAAGCCCGGCTTTTCAGATCAGATCAAAGTCTGACGGGGTCCGAACGAACCGGATCAGGCGATCTCTTCAAGGCCGACAGCCGCGCGAAGGATCTTTCTGGCGTCGCCGGCGGTCACCTTGGAGTCTTTATCCACATCACAGGCAAGGAACTTCGCACTGCCTTCCTCGAAGGTCTCAAGGTCAACGGCGCGGCGCAGCGCAAGTCTCGCGTCAGCAGCGGTGATCTTGCCGTCTTCATCGACGTCACCGAGCTTATATTCGGGGCCGGCGGGTCTCGGAATGATATAACCGCTCTGCTCGTCGTAGTCGAATTCTTCGCCTTCGATGATGTTGTCGGTGTGCTCGAAGAGGGCGGTCACGATCCTGTCAAGCGCGCCGATCACGCTGGGGATCACGGGGGCGTTCAGGATGTTGCCTTCTTTTTCATTCTTCTCGAAGATGTGAAGAACACCGGCCACGTCGCAGTCGAACAGGTTGCCGAGAACGGCGTCGTTGATCAGGGTTTCGAGATCAAGCTTGAAGTTCTCGGTGTTCACGTCGTTAAGGAACGAGAAGTCGATCAGCTCGTTGAGCACAACGTTGATCTTATAGAACGGGCCGAAATCGTCGGCGTTCATAAGATCGGCCACAGCCACGACAGCGGGCAGGCCCTTGATGAAGCCAAGCGCCCAGTTGGAGATCTGCAGGGCAGCCTTCTTCCAATCGGCGTCGTCAACTTCAGCGTTGAAGTGGATGGCGTCCTTATTGTACTTCAGAGCGCCGATGCCGATGCCGGCGGCGATCGAAGTGATGATGTCCTTCGCGGTCTCGTCGTCGATATCCTTCACGGTCTTGCCGTCAAGGAGCTTCTCGCCGAGGGCGGTGAAATCATATTCGAGGTTCAGCCATTCGGTGTTGGTCGCGGTGTAATAGATCGCGAGCGCGGCAAGCTGACGGACGTTCTTCACCGAAGCGACGGTATCGTTGTCAAACTTCGGGGAATCGCCGAACCACTTCTGCATGAAGGGCTTGAGCACCGCAACGAGCATGTCGCCGAGCTCCATCTTGCTCACTGCTTCTTTGGTGAAGGGGGTGAAGTCGAAGCCGACGGCGTCGGACACTTCTTTGTTCGCCATGGCGGGCAGGACGTAACGGCAGATCTTGAGCAGGTTGCCGTTGAGCTTGTCGTTGCCGCCCTTGTCGAGCGCGAGTTCGGCATAAGAAGCGGGGGTGAGAATGAGCTCGGCAATGCGGACGACAAGATTGTTGACCTGGCTCAGAATACCGTTCTCTTTCGCGCCGTCAAAGATCGCTTTAAAGGTGTTCTCGTCGAAAGGCTCGATCGAGGTCTTGAATCTGGCCTTGATCTCTTCGGTGATGGACATCTTTTCAATATAATGCTGCAGGTTCTCGTTCAGCCAGCTGATCGCGAATCTGTTGTAAAGATCCGGCGCATACTGGGAAAGGATCTGATAGAAGGAAAGCGAGGTCGCGGCTTTCGCTTCTTCCTGCGGGATCACTTCTTCGGTGCCCTTGATGACCTTGATGAGCGCGGCGCCGAGCAGTTCATCGGCGGAATACGCTTTGTAAGCGGATTTGCCCCAGTCGCCGCTGGCCTTGGCGGCGTCTTTATCAAAGTCGCCACCGTGTGCCTCCGGATCGATCGCTTTGTACAGAATGCTCTTGATCAACAGGTGAGCGTTCTTCATCGCTGCGATATAATCACCGACAGCGTCTCTGAGCATGCCGCTGATATTCTGGCCAAAAAGCTTAAAGTTTCCAAAATCCAAAGTGCCGAGAATGAACTTTTTGATGATCGAAAGGTTATCCTCAACGAACTGGATCGCGGCTTTGATCACGCCGAGGTTGCCGTTTTTGCTGACGCTTTTGCCTTTGACGGCACTGACGTTCAGATCCTTCAGGTCGCCGAGCTGACTGAAAGTAAGATTAAGGTTGTCCCTTAAAGCTAATGTAGCGTAGATATTATCAATACTACCAAAATTTATGGTAAGACCGGGAATGCTGTTGAGGATTTGGATGACCTGATTGTTGTTGATATCTTCTGTCTTATCCTTCAGAATGGAGTTGAGCCAGTCAACAACGATCTTCGCGCGCGCTTCGTCGCTGATCGTCGTCACGTCCTGCGTGCCGATAAACGGCTTCAGAGACTCGTTGTCGCCCATCGCAAGAAGGACGATTTTCAGAATGGTGCCGGTAATATCATCCTTGGTTCTGTTGATGTTCCTGACAAGATAGTCAGCCACATTTGCAAGGTTTTCGTTGGAGATGAACTTTTCGATCGTGGTGACGTCCTTGTTGATCGCGTTTGCAGACGCAAAAACAGGTAAGACCGAGAAGACCATGACAACGGAAAGAATCAAGCTGATGATTTTCGTTGATTTTTTCATACGTTTCTTTCTTCCTTTCATTCATACTGTAGACGCGCGGTCCACGCGTGTATACATAATATAGTTTAATAAATTACGGCCGTTTTGTCAACCCTTTCGTTCTTGCTTTATTGAACAATCTTTATTTGGGAATTTTGTTAAATATGAAACAGGCCTGATCGCTTCGGGGAAGCACCGTATCGAGCCATTTTGACGCTTTTCGACGCGAAAAGGCGGACGAAAACGCACGATTTGTGCGGCTTTGTTTAAATTGCACAAATGCGAATGTTAAAAGATAAACTTTACAAATAATGCACTATTATGAAATTATTGAAATTGCTTAAACCTTAATCTATATAATGCTAATTGGAAACATAATTCCAGAAATACTTTAATTGTAAAGTGAATACCTTTTCAAATAAACGCTGCATGAATACAATCCGCTTCAATGCGCGATGCCCGGCGTTCGGTGTTTTTGCCGAAACCCATATGCAAAACATAGATTTTTATCGTACAAGGCAGATTGTTCTTGATTTACCGTATTTTTTCCGATATACTGAAACCGTCAATTTCCCTGCGAGGTATTTGTTTTATGAAGCTGCTTGAGGAAAAAATCATAACGTGCGGACGGGTGCTTCCCGGCGGCGTGCTGAAGGTTGACGGCTTCCTGAACCACCAGATCGACGTGGATCTGATCATGTCTCTCGGCAGGGAGTTTTTTGATTTGTTCCGTGACGAGGGGATCAACAAGATCCTGACCGTCGAAGCCTCCGGCATCTCCATCGCGTTCGCCGCGGCGCAGTTCTTCCACGTGCCGGTCGTTTTCGCGAAAAAGGGCGAGAACAAGAACGTCGGCAAAGACGTGTATACGGGCGAGTGCTTTTCATTTACAAAAGGCAAGCCGTATGAGATGAGCGTTTCAAAGGCGTATCTCGACAAAGAGGACCGCGTTTTGATCATCGACGACTTTCTCGCCAACGGCGCCGCCGTAAAATGCCTGATGCACATCCTCGATCAGGCGGGCGCGTCGCTTATGGGCGTCGGCATCGCGATCGAAAAGGGCTTCCAGCCCGGCGGCAGCGAGCTGCGCGCGGCGGGCGTCCGTGTGGAATCCCTTGCTCGTATCCGCAGCATGGACGACGAGGGCGGCATCGAGTTTTTCGATTGATGTTTATTTCGGATTCATCTCGATAATATATCGGATGACAATAAAAAACAATTTATTTAAGGAGGAACATTGGAAATGTTCAAGAAAACGATCGCTGTTGCATTGGCACTGATCATGGCTATCGCTCTGTTTGCCGCCTGCGGCAATTCGGAGAACAACGAAAAGCCCGGTATGACCGAAGACCTTCTTAAGGGCGCCCAGCTCGAGAAGTTCGACGTCGCCGACGATTTCAAGATCGGCGTCATTTGCCTTCACGACGAGAACTCCACTTATGACAACAACTTCATCAAGGCGATCAAGTCCGTGCAGGAAGTGCTCGGTCTTTCCAACGAGCAGGTCCTGATCAAGACGAACGTTGCCGAGACCTCCGCCTGCACCGAGGCCGCGAACCAGCTCGTCTCCGCCGGCTGCAAGATCATCTTCTGCGATTCCTTCGGCCACGAGCAGTTCCTGCTTGAGGTTGCGAAGGCCCATCCCGAAGTGGAATGCTGCCACGCCACCGGCACCCTTGCTCACACCGAGAAGCTCGCGAACTTCCACAACGCGTTTGCCGCTATCTATGAAGGCAGATATCTTGCCGGTATCGCTGCCGGTATGAAGCTGAATGAAATGATCAACGACGGCAAGATCACCGCTGAACAGGCCGTTATGGGTTATGTCGGCGCTTTCACCTACGCGGAAGTGATCTCCGGCCTTACCTCCTTCTATCTCGGCGCGAAGTCCGTTTGCCCGTCCGTGACCATGAAGGTCCGCTACACCGGTTCCTGGTATGATCAGGCTGCCGAGCAGGAAGCTGCGAATGCCCTCATCACCACCGACAAGTGCGTGCTCATCAGCCAGCATGCCGACTCTCTCGGCGCTCCCGCCGCCTGCGAATCCGCCGGCGTGCCGAACGTCTCTTACAACGGCTCCACCTATGACGCCGGCGAGAACACCTTCATCATCGCCTCCGCCATCAACTGGGCTCCCTATTTCCACTACATCATCAAGTGCGTCACCGACGGCGTCGCGATCGAAGACGATTACACCGGCACCATCGCTACGGGCTCCATCGTGCTCTCCGGCCTGAACATGAACGTCTCCAACGACGAGACCAAGCAGGCCATCCTGAAGGCGATCGACGAGTTCAAGGCGGGCACCCTGCACGTGTTTGATACCTCCACCTTCACGGTCGGCGGCAAGACCCTTGATTCCTACAAGGCCGACGTCGACACCGACGCCAACTTCGAAGGCGACACCGAAGTCGTCTCCGGCGGCTACTTCCATGAGTCCGAGTTCAGATCCGCTCCGTATTTCGATATCATCATCGACGGCATCGAGAACCTGAACACCAAGTTCTGATCAGAAAGACAGTAGTTTTACCGAACGAAAAGAATCTGATCGGTGACTGAATACCGTTTTTCCGGGGCGGGGCTTTCAGCCTCGCCCTGATTTTTCAGAGAATAGGAGATCGAGCATCATATGTCGGAAACAACCCCTCTTGCTCTCGAATTAAAGCACGTAACGAAAGTGTTCGGCAACATCGTTGCGAACGACGACGTGGAAATGGAACTTCGCCGCGGCGAGGTTTTGGCGATCCTCGGTGAAAACGGCAGCGGCAAAACGACGCTGATGAATATGATCTCGGGGATCTATCATCCGGATTCCGGCGAGATCTATATCGACGGCAAGCACGTGACCATCGCTTCGCCGAAGGACGCGTTTTCTTACGGCATCGGCATGGTGCACCAGCATTTCAAGCTCGTCGACGTCTTTTCCGCGACCGAGAACATCATCCTCGGCATCCACGAGGATAAGTTCAACCTGAACAAGTCCGCCGAAAAGATCGCCGAAATTGCCGCGCGCTATGGCTTTGAGATGGACCCGAACAAAAAGATCTATGAGATGTCCGTCTCGGAGAAGCAGACCGTTGAGATCCTCAAGGTGCTTTATCGCGGCGCCGACATCCTGATCCTCGACGAGCCGACCGCCGTGCTGACCCCGCAGGAGACCGAAAAGCTCTTCCGCGTGATCCGCCGCATGCGCGACGACGGCAAATCGATCATGATCATCACGCACAAGCTGCACGAGGTCATGGCAATTTCCGACCGCGTTGCCGTGCTGCGCAAAGGCAGGCACATCGCCACCGTTGACACAGCCTCGACCACGCAGAACGAGCTGACCGAAATGATGGTCGGTGAGCGTGTGTCGCTGAATATCGACCGGGCGAAGATCGAAGACACGCCCGACCGCCTGAACGTATCGGGGCTCAGCCTCGTCAATTTCGAAGGGATCCACATTCTCGACGATATCTCGTTCACCGCGAAAAGCGGCGAGATCCTCGGCATCGCGGGCGTCGCCGGCAGCGGCCAACGCGAGCTGCTTGAGATCATCGCGGGGCTCCAGACGCCAACGTCGGGAAGTATCGAATACCACGATCCGTCAAACAACAAAACGGTGGACCTTCGCAGCAAGACGCCGCTTCAGATCCGCGACCTCGGCGTGCGCCTGTCGTTCGTGCCCGAGGACAGGCTCGGCATGGGGCTCGTGGGCAACATGGATATCATCGACAACATGATGCTGCGTAGCTACCGCAAGGGTAAAACGGTCTTCGTGGACCGTCAGCCGCCGAAAGCTCTCGCCGAGAAGATCATCGACAGCCTGAAAGTCGTCACGCCCAGCGCGAAGACCGCAGTGCGCAAGCTCTCCGGCGGCAACGTGCAGAAGGTGCTCGTCGGCCGCGAGATCGCCGCGGCCCCCACCGTGCTGATGGCGGCGTATCCCGTGCGCGGCCTCGATATCAACTCCTCTTATATGATTTATAAACTGCTCAACGAGCAGAAAGAAAACGGCGTGGCCGTGATCTTTGTCGGCGAAGACCTCGACGTGCTGCTGGAGCTTTGCGACCGCATCCTCGTGATCTGCGGCGGCAGAGTCACCGGCATCGTGGATGGGCGCACCGCGAAAAAAGAAGAGATCGGCCTGATGATGACGAAGGCGAAGGGAGGCGAAACGCATGTCGAGTGAAACCACCGGCAAAAAGATCAAAGAGCATGAGCCTCTGATCACGATCTCAAGGCGCAAGAGCATGGCCTTCTGGGTGCGGCTCGCCATCCGCGCGGGTTCCGTGCTCGCGGCGCTCATTGTGTGCGGCCTCATCACGAGGTTCGTGACGGGCGACGACCCCATTTCCGTTTATTCCACGATGTTGGAGGGCAACTTCGGCGACCTTGACAAGATGTGGTATATGTTCTATAACCTCGCCATGCTTCTCGGCGTCGCGCTCGCCCTCACGCCCGCGTTCCGCATGAAATTCTGGAATATCGGCGGCGAAGGCCAGGTGCTGATCGGCGGCCTCGCCACCGCCGTGTGCATGATCGCCCTCGGCGGCAGGATCCCCGACTGGTCGCTGATCCTCGTGATGCTGATCTCCAGCGTCACCGCCGGCGCAGTTTGGGGCATCATCCCCGCCGCGTTCAAGGCGAAATGGAGGACCAACGAAACGTTGTTCACCCTGATGATGAACTACGTGGCGATGTATCTCATCAAATACTTCATCGAGCGAGTGGACCAGAGCGGTTCGCATACCGTCGGCCCGAAGCTGCTTTCGCACGGCTGGCTGCCCACGGTGCTCGGCGAGCAGTATCTGCTTAATATCATCGTGATCGCCGCCCTCACCGTGATCATGTACGCGTATCTCAATTACAGCAAGCACGGCTATGAGATTTCGGTCGTCGGCGAGAGCGAAAACACCGCGCGCTACGTCGGCATCAATGTGAAAAAGGTCATCATTCGCACCATGGCGCTCTCCGGCGCGCTGTGCGGGCTCATCGGCTTCCTGCTCGTGGGCGGGTTCTCGCATTCGATTGACCCGAACATCGCCGACGGGCGCGGCTTCACCGCGATCCTCGTTTCGTGGCTCGCGAAATTCAATCCTTTCACGATGGTCGTCACGTCGTTCCTGATCGTATTCATGGACCTCGGCGCCGAAGAGATCGCCACAAAGTTCGGGATCAACCCCTCGTTCTCGGACATCATGACCGGCATCATCATCTTCTTCATCATCGGCTGCGAGTTCTTTATCAACTATCAGATCCACTTCAGGAAAAAGGCTGCAAAGGAGGCGGAATAATGGAAAAAGTATTACTGTTTCTTATCCGTGCCGTTTTGCAGGGCACGCCGCTCCTTTACGGCGCCACCGGCGAGATCCTGACCGAAAAAGCGGGCAACCTGAACCTCGGCATCCCCGGCATCATGTACGTCGGCGCGATCTCGGGCGTTATCGGCGGCTTCTTCTATCAATCGAGCGGGTCCGTCAATCCGTTCCTCGCGATCCTGATCCCGCTGCTCTCGTGCCTGCTCGGTTCGCTGCTCACGTCGCTGCTTTACAGCTTCCTCACCGTCACCCTGCGCGCGAACCAGAATGTGACGGGCCTTGCGCTCACCACGTTCGGCGTGGGCTTCGGCAACTTCTTCGGCGGCTCGCTCATCAAGCTGACGAACAGCTCAACGCCCTATCTCGCGCTCACGAAGATCTCGAAGGCCTATCAGAACTTTCTTCCCTTCGGCAACCAGCAGCTCGGCGGCCAGCACGGCTTTCTGATCTATCTTGCCGTGGTGCTCGCGCTGATCGTATCCTTTGTGATGAAGCGCACGCGCGTGGGCCTGCAGCTCAGATCCATCGGCGAAAGCCCCGCCACCGCCGACGCGGCCGGCATCAACGTGACGAGATATAAGTATCTCTCCACCTGCCTCGGCGGCATGATCGCCGGGCTCGGCGGACTCTATTACATCATGGACTATTCCAACGGCGTCTGGCAGAACGACGGCTTCGGCGACCGCGGCTGGCTTGCCATCGCGATCGTGATCTTCGCCGTCTGGCGTCCGCATTTCGCGATCGTCGGGTCGTATCTGTTCGGCGGCTTGTATATCATGTATAATTACCTGAACGCCAGCATGCAGGTCCAGCCCTTACTGCAGATGCTGCCATACGTGGTCACGATCATCGTTCTGATCTTCGTCAGCGTGCGCAAAAAGCGCGAGAACCTGCCGCCCGCGGCGCTCGGCCTTTCATATTTCCGCGAAGACAGATAACGCATATCGTCATATCCAAACAGAGACCGGAACGCTCCCGGCCTCTGTTTCTTTATGAATAATATCAAATATCCGGTATGGAAATCCAATATTTTCTGCGCGTATGACAATATAAATAGCTTGCCTTTTATAGGATTGTATGATAAAATAAAATGAAAAAATAGGAGGTGAAAACGTTGCGTTCCCGTCTTTTCCGGCTGTTTTGCGCGCTTTTGGCGCTGGGTCTTTGCCTGCAGGTTTTTTCTGCGTGCGGCAAAGAAGAGGCACCGCTCAAGAGCCTGACCGTCGGCAAGGAGCTGATGGGGAACAGCACGATCTCGCCGGATCTCCATAAAACGGACGTCAAGCGTCTGCAGGTCGTTACGACCGCGGGCTCTCTGCGGCTTCTGTTTGACCCCGTTTCGGGCGGCGTGAGCGTTTACGATTCCTCCGCTGACGTTTACTGGCATTCGCTTCCTGTTTTTGACAACAAGTTTTCATCCGTCGTGTCCGTTACGCTGCTGTCCGAAGCGGGCAGGTATTATCTCAACTCGCAGGATAACGCGGTCGCGTTCGGCAGCTTCACGCACGAGGCGATCGATAACGGCGTCCGCGTGACCTACGTGATGTCGGACGCGATGTCCACCGCGCTTTCTTCGCCCGATTCTTTGCCCCTGAACGCCGCCGTGATGCGCGTGACGGTCGAATACCGGCTCTCCGACGGCAAGCTGACGGTCGCAATCGATCGCGCCGCGATCGGCGTCCCCCAGGGTATGGTGCTCGACAGGCTCGACCTTCTGCCGTATTTCGGCGCGACTTTTTCCGGCATGAACGACGAAAACGATTTTCTTCTCGTGCCGGACGGCTGCGGTGGCCTCGTGTATCCCGCGAAAAACGTGTCGTCCCCGTTTGACGAAACGTTTTCCGTGAGCGCGGACGCGAATCCCGCCACCGCCGCGATTTACGGTGTGGGCAAAGAGAAGGCTTCCTTCGTCGCCCTCGTGGACGGTGGAGGCGAATGCGCTTCGGTGCGCGCGCAGAAAAGCGTTTCGAATTCCGACCGCGTGAACATTGTTTACCCCACGTTCTCTCTCTGCGAGACCGTGTTCGCAAACGACGTCTGCTATTACAGGGACCTCGGCGGGGAAGAACTGAGTATCAGCTTCAGGTTTCTCAGCGCGCCCGTATGTTCTTACGTCGACATGGCGGCGGCCTGCCGTGAGGAACTGATCCGCGGCGGCTTTCTGACAGAGACGAAGACCGTGTCCGACGGCTTCCCGCTGCTCGTATCGGTTCTTGCTTCGGCCGACGGGAAGAACGAACTCACCACCTACGAGCAGATCGAGGACCTGTGCTCCGTGCTCAGGGGCAAGGGCATCACGGACCTCACGCTGCGGCTTTACGGCGCGTTCGACGGCGGCGTCGGCCAAAACGCCGATTCCTCGCTCAAACCGCTCTCCACCCTCGGCGGAAAGAAGGCTTTCCGCTCGATGTGCGGCACGCTTTCGGATATGAATATCCCTCTGTATTTCGGCGTGGACTTTGTGACCGCGGGGAAGCGCGACGCGCTTTTGACGTTATCCGACGGCTCAGCCGTTCAGGTATACGAGACCTATCCCGGGTCTCCCTATTTCGGCACCGGTGAGACGAAGTCGGTACTGAGCGCTGACGCGCTCAAAAATGAGGCGCTCGATATCATCTCTTCGCTCGGCGATCACGCGTTTACGGGGTACTCGATTAACGCCCTGTATCCGCGAACCTATCCGGACGCCGCGTATATGAGCGCGCTGACGGAAAGTTTTCTGTCGCTGCGCGCCGATAAAAAACTGATGCTGCCCGGCATGGAGCTCTCTCTGCTGCCTTACGCCGACCTACTTTCCGATATTCCGCTCACGACTTCACTCTCTGAAGCGGACGATTACGAGGCTGTCCCGTTCTTTCCGGCGGTGCTGCACGGCGTCGTTCCGTTCGCTGGCACCGTGGTGAACGCGACGGGCGCTTATAAGCTCGAGCTTCTGAAATGCGTGGAATACGGCGCGATCCCGCAGGTGCTCTTCGTGTTCAAAGAGGGCTCGCCGTATTATTACGAAGAATCGATGTCGGACGCGGCTGATTTCTGCATCACCGCGAAAGAAGACCTCGGCGATCTCTCGGGGCGCGCGATCGAATCGCACAGCATTGTTCTTGACGGGCTCAGCTGTACCGGCTTCTCGGGCGGCACGCTGGTTTACGTCAACCACAATAACTACTCGGTCAACTACAACAATATCACGATCCCGCCGTATTCCTATATCCGGCTGAACTGACAGGGGGAACGAATATGGACACCCAATACGACGCATTTTCCGAGGGCGTGATCCTCGGGGGGATGCGCACGAAAAACGACGTGCGGATCTTATTGTGCTATATCCTGAAAAGCCTGAACGCGCCGTTTTCAAAGGCGATGCTCAACGAGGTGCTGCAAACCACCGCCCTCGCGAATTTCTTTGAGGTCAACGACGCTCTTGCCGCGCTGACGGACGGCGGCTTCGTGAGCCTTTTGTCACGCGAGGACGACGATTATTACACGCTCACGGACTCCGGCCGCGTGATCGCCGAACGGCTCGAAACGGATCTGCCGCGCCAGGTGCGCGAGACGGCCGTCGCCGCCGCGATGGAGCTCTTGTCCCGCCAGCGCGTGCGCTACGGCACCGAAACGAAAATCGTGAAACTCGAACAGGGCGGCTACCACGTCACACTCACGATCAAAGACCAGGATACCGTGATGCTGCAAACGGTGCTGTTCGCGGCGGACTCGCTGCAGGCGAACGCGATCACCGAGGCGTTTTCGGCCGATCCGCACAGGCTTTATTCCGGCGTGATCGATTCATTGGATTTATAAGGAAGAAAAACATGTACGAACAAGTCATCAATATCGAACGGATGGAGCAGGCCGTCAGCCTGTTCGGCAGCTTTGACGAAAACACGAAAATGCTCGAGCGGGAATACGACGTTTCCATCGTGAACCGCGGGTCCGCGATCAAGGTCACGGGCGACCCCGAGCAGGTGTCGAAGGCCACGAAAGCCCTTGAGGGGCTTTTGATGCTGATCAACAAGGGCGAGGCGCTCACCGAGCAGAACGTGCGCTACTGCATGGCGCTCGTGAACGAAGGCAACGACGACCAGCTCTCGTCGCTCTCCACCGACTGCATCTGCATCACCATGAGCGGCAAGCCCGTCAAGCCCAAAACGATCGGGCAGAAAAACTACGTGCAGGATATCGCCAAAAACACCATCGTGTTCGGCGTTGGCCCCGCGGGCACCGGCAAAACGTATCTCGCCGTCGCCATGGCGGTGAAGGCGTTCCGCGCCAAAGAGGTCAGCCGTATCATCCTTACGCGCCCCGCCGTGGAGGCCGGCGAAAAACTGGGCTTTTTGCCCGGCGACCTGCAGCAGAAGGTCGACCCCTATTTGCGCCCGCTTTACGACGCCTTGTTTGAGATGCTCGGCGCCGACAACTTCCAGAAGTATCAGGAGAAGGGGAGCATCGAGGTCGCGCCGCTCGCATATATGCGCGGCAGAACGCTCGACGACAGCTTCATCATTCTCGACGAAGCGCAGAACACCACGCCTGAGCAGATGAAGATGTTCCTCACGCGCCTCGGCTTCCACTCGAAGATCGTGGTCACGGGCGATATCACGCAGATCGACCTGCCGGACGGAAAAAAATCAGGTCTCAAAGAGGCGATCCGCATCCTCAAAAACATTGACGACATCAAAACCGTCCGCTTTACCGAGAAGGACGTCGTCCGGCATAAACTGGTGATGGATATCATCCGTGCTTACGACCGCGCGGGCGAGAAGCGCCCCGAACGCCCCGCGATAAGCACACACACGAAATAATCCTTTCAGAGAGGTAACAATATATGTCAGATAAAATCAAAGTGATCATCTCCGACGATCAGCACGCCGTAAAGGTGCCTTCGGGCATCCGGCTGCTCATCCGCCGCTGCTGCCACGCCGTGCTCGACCTCGAGAACTTCAAGGGCTCGGCCGAGATCAGTGTGCGCTTCGTGGATAACGATATGATCAGGGAACTCAATAAAACGCACAGAGCGATCGACCGCGAGACCGACGTGCTGAGCTTTCCGCTCGGCGAAAACGGGAATTACGACGTGAATCCCGTCACCGGCGCCTATATGCTCGGCGACATCGTGATCTCGGTGCCCAAGGCGATGGCGCAGGCCGAGGAATACGGCCATACGCTCAAGCGCGAGATCGGTTTTCTCACCGTGCACTCCATGCTGCACCTTCTTGGTTACGACCACGTGAACGGCGGCCTTGAGGCGGTGCGCATGCGCGAAAAAGAAGAGCAGGTGCTCTCGCAGCTCGAACTGCAGCGCGACGGCAATTATTATATAAAGGAAGCGTGATTATGGGCGAACCGAAAACCGCATTCATCGCTATCGTCGGCTGCCCGAACGTGGGCAAATCCTCGATCCTCAACAGGATCCTTGGGGAAAAGATCGCCATCGTTTCGCCGAAGCCGCAGACCACCCGATTCAAGATTCTCGGCGTTTATACGCAGAGCGACGTGCAGCTCGTGTTCACTGATACGCCCGGCTACCATCATCCGCAGACCAAGCTCGGCGAAAAGATGGTGCACGCCGTGGGCAGCGGCATCCGCGACGTGGACGCCGCGCTTCTCGTCGTGGAGCCCGAGGGCGAGATCCGCGACGCCGAGCGCACCCTGATCAAAAAGATCGAAAAAGAGGGCATTCCCGCTGTGCTCGCGATCAACAAGATCGACCTCGTGCCGAACAAAGAGGCGCTGCTCGCGCGCATCATGGCGTATTCGCAGCTCCACGACTTCAAGGCGATCGTGCCGATCTCGGCGAAGGACGGCGGCGGGATGAAAGAGCTGCTCGATGAGCTCACCGCACTCAGTTTGCCTTCGCCCCATCTGTTCCCTG
>JAEEGL010032014.1_pt1 | contig 14194 bp, 9 predicted proteins | sample 9134231 | NCBI WGS metagenome assembly JAEEGL01 (sample SAMN16246548, study PRJNA631951) | gut metagenome | biome: gut microbiome; feature: rumen; material: fiber-attached | host: Bos | place: Iran: Karaj | collected 2018-10 | reverse complement strand
ATCTCGATCTCGCTAACTTTTTCCTGAACAACTACACAGTTAATTCGGCTCAGAGCATGATAGATGAGGCAGAGTCTATCAAGAGATTTGATGACATTGAGGATCTGCAGATAAGAAGCTATGCCTTCAGAATGGTTGGAATAATGAAAATCCAGTCCGAGGATTACGAAACTGCTGAAGAGTTTCTTTATAAGGCTCAGGAGCTGGTTGATATGTCCCATACAGGCGTCTATGAAGAGGCATATACAGCAATCAACGATGTATGGCTTGCCAAGGTTTACGTGGAGACCGGTCGCTACGATGAGTGCAGAGAGAAGTTGGACAAATGGGAAGGCCATACTATGTTTACATCGGACGTATACAGACAGATCATGCTCCGCGATCTGATTATTCCGTTCTATCAGGCAAAGTCCCTGCTTCAGGCGGCTGAGATATTTGAGGGCGCTGATAATTTTGATGGCGAGGAGTTTTCAAAGAAGGAACACGAGGTTGCTGATGCTATTGAGGATTTTATGAAGCTTTGCGAGGAAAATGGCTATGAAAAGGCTGAGCTTAGCACAATATTAGAGCTTCAGAAAAAATATCCACCCACTGATGAAAATATCAGAAGCGAGATGTATGCCATCGTCAACAGACTTTATACCAAGCTTTTTGATAATCAGAATGTCGCCTATGCCAACGTTATTGACAATATGGTGGAAGATTCCAAGCTGGAGATGAACAAGGCTGAGATTATGGAGTCCCAGGTCTACAAAAGAACAAGGCTTATCATCCTGTCAATTCTCGTTGTAATAGTAGTGTTTATCATCCTTACAGTCATCATCTTTAACAGCAGATTTGATGGCCTGACGGGGCTTCTCAACAGGAAAAACTTCAATCATGGTCTTCAGCGTGCAAAGCGCAGGAATGATATCTACGGCGTAATAATGATAGATATTGATGATTTCAAGCAGATAAACGATACCTACGGACATCAGAACGGTGATATAGTCCTTGGGCGTCTTGGACAGCTAATGCAAAGAGAGATCACGGCAGATGTCCATTGCTACCGATATGGTGGTGAGGAGTTTGCGATCATACTAGATAAAAAGGCCATACCTTATGCCTCCAGCGTGGGCGAGAGGCTTAGAAAGGTCATGGCCCTTCAGAACTGGGAATTTGCACCGGGTCTTGTGATTACGTTAAGTGTAGGTGTTGCCACCGGAACCGGTAATGATGATGTATTAAAAATGGCAGATGACAATCTCTACCATTCAAAGGCAGCAGGTAAGAACCAGGTTACGGATTCAAAAGAAAGCTGATTTATTCATCCAAAAGCCTAGGACAACCTGTCGCGTATTTCATCCTCGGTTCTCTTTATTTCATACCAGAAGTCGGAGGCAGACATTCGCATGGCTCCGGCACCGTAGATGATTACCTGCTCTATGGCATCAGAGGTAGCAACTGTCACGCGATTTTTCCTGCTGTACTTGTGGGCAGTGCGCTCAATGTACTGGTCTGCTGTTTCGGCTTCCTTTGTGAATACTACGTCGAGGTTGTGGTATTTTAATACATGCTCGGTTCCACCGGGAACTCTGTAAGCATCAAACACCAGGATGACAGTTTCTCTTCTGTAACCCTGAAAATTGGACAAAATATCCATAAGCTTATCACGGGCGGACTTCATGTCACTATCAGCAAGGGCACGAAGTTCGTCGTTCGCGTATATGATGTTGTAGCCGTCAACAAGAAGATATGAATCCTCGGGAGAGTACTCCTTTGCGCGGTACTTCTTTTCCGGGGCTTTGTTTGCGGCTTTTCTTTTTCTTTCTTCATCCGCTTTGGCGTCGTAGCGGGGCTTTACAGGTCCATAGGTCCGCTCGAAAATGCTGTCCAGCTCCTGAATGGTTGCATTGTAAGCCTTCGTTCGCTCCTCATAGGTAAGCTCAGCTTCTTTTCTAAGATCATCCGATTTAAAGCTTTTAAGGGCATCACCCATTCTGGTAAGGTCAGTATCTGAAGCGGAGGAGTTTCCTTCGCCATCCGGCGTCCAGCCTGTATCAACGTGCATATGGCTTCTTACTTCATCCCAGGGAATGACGGTTCCTGCGCCGTGGGAGCAGAATACGCTTCCTGTGGGCTGTTCTATGTCGCGCTCCGGATCGTAGGCCTTCTCCTCTATGATAGCCTCTGCGTTGTGGCAGGGCTCATAGCCGCGAAGAGACAGATTGAGGCGGCCCTGACCATGGGTGTAGGACAATAGCTCAGTGGCATAATCATGAAGCTCTGAAGCGGGCACAGAGCCTGTTAAAACTGAGCTTCCATCGGACATAAGGTCCGGAGGATTGGTGGTTCCGCTCATTTTCTGTATATCACTTATGGCGCGGCCCACGGATTCAGTAGGGAGCTCAATTACAAAATCATAGACGGGCTCAAGCAGAATACTCTCAGCCATCATAAGCCCCTGACGGACAGCGCGCATGGTAGCCTCTCTGAAATCGCCTCCCTCAGTGTGCTTAAGGTGTGACCTTCCGCCGATGACGGTTATCCTCATGTCTGTTATTTCAGAGCCTATGAGAACTCCTCTTATCTTAAACTCCTCAAGGTGTGACAGGATGAGATTCTGCCAGTTGACCGCAAGGTCATCCACAGGGCAGTCCGCATCAAAGGACAGACCACTTCCGGGCTCTGTGGGAGTAAGCAGAAGATGAGCCTCTGCATAATGTCTTAAGGGCTCAAAATGTCCAACGCCCTCAACGGGAGCCTTGATGGTTTCCTTATAAACAATACTTCCGGGGCCAAAGCCTATTTCAAGACCGTAGCGCTCCATGCAGCGGTGCTTTAGAATCTCCATCTGAACCTCGCCCATAACCTGAATGGACAGATCGCCTGTGACGTCATCCTTTTTTACATCAAGAAGAGGCTCCTCCTCGGATAATTCCAGGAGCTGCTTATACACGGTAAAAGGATCCGCACCCTCAGGAAGTATGATTCTGGAGGAGAGGATAGGAGCAAGTACCTCTGTGAGCTCACCTGTAAGTGCGCCAAGTCCCTGGCCTGCATAGGAGGAATCGAGGCCTGTTACGGCCACAATCTGGCCTGCCGTAGCCTCCTGTAAAAGCTCGTATTTATCTCCGGAGTATACACGGATCTGATCAACCTTTTCTGATGTACTATTATCGGTTGCGCTGCTCTTAGCACCTGAGTGGGAGCCGGCTACAGGCATGGACAGTATGTCTCTTACGTGCAAGGTGCCGCCCATGATCTTAAGCCAAGAGAGCCTTGTTCCACCGGAATCTCTTGATATCTTGTAGACTCTTGCTGCGAAGTCCTCCGGATAGACAGGCGCCTTTGAAAAGGAATCAATAAGGAACATAAGCTCCTTTACGCCCTCCATTTTAAGAGCACTTCCAAAGAGACAGGGGAATAGCCTTCTGGTGGATATGAGGCTCTGAATATCTGAAACTACAACCTTTCTGCCATCCTCGAGATAAGCATTTAAAAGCTCGTCATCGCAGACAGCAAGCTCCTCCTGAAATTCGTCATTTCCAAGGAAGTCCTCATTAAGAGAGGCGTCAGCTTCTGAATATAAACCGGAATCACCTCTCCCCACATTACTTATAATAGTCTCTGAAAAATCCAGGGCGTGGGCAGAAAGCCTCTTCTGAATATCTGAGAGGAGAGCAGTTTTATCTGCCTGGTTCTGGTCCATCTTGTTTACAAATATGAAAATCGGAACCTCATAGTGCTCAAGAAGCTTCCACAGAGTCTGAACCTGTGAGGTTACGCCGTCGGCTGCGCTTATTATCAAAATAGCCAGATCAAGAACCTTCATGGTGCGCTCTGTTTCGGGCGCAAAATCAGCGTGTCCCGGAGTATCCAGAAGGGTGATGTGGGTATTTTCTGTCAGGTCAAGCTCAGCCTGCTTAGAAAAAATGGTGATGCCTCTTTTTCTCTCTAAATCATAAGTATCGAAGAAGGTATCACCGTGATCCACGCGGCCGGATTTTCTGACAACACCTGCGAGGTACAAAAGTGCCTCTGAAAGGGTGGTCTTACCTGCGTCAACGTGGGCATATATTCCAATGTTTAAATGTTTTTTATCTGCAGTATTCATAACCTCAATATTACCAAAAAAATATAGTGAACGACAAACAAAAGTTGCCGTTCACTATATTAAATAATCGCGTCTGCATTATGTGGTTTTAAACCGCTCTTTAGAATACTCCTGTCATAAAGAAGGAGAGGTATATAACGAATGCGAATCCGATGACTGTTGAAAGGATTGCAGGTGAAGTACGGAAAATATGAGCTGTCTCCTTGGACTCATTTTTCTTGAAGATAGAATTGTACTCCTCAAGATGTCCTTCCTTCTTAGCGATAGCCTGCATGATCTTGTGTGCGATAAATGAAGCAATTATAGCAAGTACAAAGCAAACACCTGCTCTTGTAAGCTGAGCGCTCTTTGAGTTTAAAGCTGCTGTCTGAGCTTCAACTGCTGCAGGGTCTGCAACCTGCTGTGCAAGTAAGGATACATAAAGAAGTAATACGTTGAAACCGTTTATAAGGAAATGCAGGATCATTGATGTAACAATACTGCCACTTGCAACATTAACGAATGCGAAAATAACGCCAAGTAAAAATGCGTAGCAGAACTGATTGAGGTTTAAATGGATAAGTCCGAAAAACAGACCTGAAAGAAGGGCTGCCTTAAGGATAGTAGATACCTTTCTGTACTTGTTGAATAACAGGCCGCGGAAAAGCATTTCCTCAAAAAGCGGTGGCAATAAGGAAATAACAAGCATTGCAGCACCTGCAGAGGACTCTACCATGTTGGTGATTCCCTCGCCGGCTATGTTAGGTACAAAAAGCTGTGAGAAAAAGTTTCCGAACATCCAGATAGGTGTAATTACAATGTTAAGCAGGATTGTAAGGAAAACTGTTGAAACCTTGATTTTGTGGAAACCAAGAGTGCTGAAAAAAGGCTCATTTTTCATCTTGAGGTAGATTACAAGCGGAATGAAAATTGCAGCCTCAGCTAAAACCGTTGCCCAAATGCCCAAAATCTTTCCTTGACGTGCCATAAAAATTGACAGTGGAACAAGTGCGATGTTAAGTACAAGAGCAATTAAGAAAATGATACTTGTGTTTTTTGATTCTCTTTGTTTTGTCATATTTAGTCCCTCCAAAAATTTTTTTCACAGTGAAAATAATAACCTATGGAGAAACGAGATACAACTATTGTATATAGAAATAGGGATTATTATTTGGATAAATTGGAAACTAAACAGAAAAACGTATAAATATGCAAATAGAGAGGGTGAAATGAATAAAAAAAGAAGCTGTAAGAAATCTTACAGCTTCAGTAGTCGGAGTGGCGGGACTCGAACTCGCGGCCTCTACCTCCCTAAGATAGCGCGCTAACCAACTGCGCTACACCCCGGCGACAAGTGGTATAATATCATGCCACGAAAATAAAAGCAACAACTTTTTTTCAATATTTTAATAAATCGTTATTGCGACATGGAATAATTGAATTAGCGTATATAACCGGATGTTTTATTCCGATTCTGAGATAATATGCTATTATATAGTAAGTGCTTGGTAAAACATGCACCAGGAGCATATTTTTATATAGAAAATTTGGGGGATTTATGAAAAAGTTTTGTTTTTTTAGCAGCAAAAGAATTCTTGCAGCGGTGCTTTCTGTATCGCTCTTAGCATCTCCGGTTTTAATGCCGTCAGAGAGCCTTGTTGTCAGGGCTGATAACACAGCAGTACAAAAGAAAATAGCGAAGCCTGTCATCAAGGAAATCTCAAATGATTACAAGGGACTGACCATATATTGGAAGACAGCCAGCGGAGCAAAGGAATACAGGATTTTCAGAAGAAGGAGAAACGCTGATCCCTTTGAACTTATCGCTGTGGTATCAGGGGATGAGAGGTCCTATACGGATAGTGACGCCATGAAGGAAGGCGGAATATATACATATATGATAAAGGGAGCTGACGGGGCCACGGAGTCTGAAGAATCAGAGCCCAAGACAGCTTCAAGATTCCTTGTGTCCAAGGTCAGATTCAAGGTTAAATACGCCCAGAAATCTGCAAGAGAGATGCAGAAGATGATCAATGATTTCAGAACAGGTAAGGATACCTGGTGCTGGAACACAACAAATACCCAGAAGGTTTACACACAGGGCATCGGCAAGCTTGCTTATGACTACAACCTTGAGAAGGTTGCCATGACAAGAGCTGCTGAGATTGCTTTAAAGTTTGGTCATGAGAGACCAAACGGTAAGACCTGCTTCACCGCAATGTCCGATGAGGGCTACAAATTTACCTATGCGGGCGAGAACATAGCTTACGGCTATAAGACTGCCAAGAAGGCATTTGAAGCCTTTCAGGAGACCAATCAGTACTACTCAGGTCAGGGACATCGCAGAAATATGCTGAATACCAACTACAATGTCTGCGCGATCGGACACACTAAGGTGAATGGAGTGCATTACTGGGTTCAGCTTTTTGCCTACACCACTGAGGATTCAGACTACACCAAGACAGTAAGCACCACCAAGAATGTGTCACTTTACGTATCAGCTGATGACCTTAGCAGCTATAAGAAGAGTCTTAAGTCACTTGGAGCAACCATTAAGGACTATGCTCCCGGAACTGTGACATGGGTTGATATTCAGGCTGAAAAGAAGAAGGCTACGCTTTTTTATAACAAATCAATAGGCGCATCCGGCTATGAGATTTACAGATCAAACAGCAAGAAAACCGGCTATAAGAAGGTTGGTACAGTAAAGAACCAGCTTAAGCTTGAATACACCGACAAGAAGCTTGCAAGAAAAAAGAAGTACTATTATTATATTGTTCCATATAGAGTTGCGCATGATGAAAAGATTTATGGCAAAAAATCAGCGATAAAGATGGTGAAAACCAATTAAGCGCAGGAACAGTTTTTACTGATAAAAAGGATGGGAAATGACTATGGATATCGGAGAGCGTCAGAATCTTAGGACCGAGATAGAGGGCATTGTTAATCTGATCATTGACGACTACAACAAGGGCAGAGATGTAGATCAGATGGACATTTTCAATCAGCCCGACAGAGATGTGGTTATTGATATTGTAAAAAAGCTGCTGAGAGTTTTGTATCCCGGCTATTACAGGGACAATGTTTACAGAAGCTATAATGATTCAAATCGTGTTGCGGTAATAATCGAGGACGTAATTTACAATATGCAGAAGCAGGTTGCTATTGCCTTCAGGCATGGCGAGGCCTATCAGAATGCAACTGATGCAACCCTGACCTGCGGTGCAAGATGTATCACCCATGAGTTTTTCAAAAAGATCCCGCACATCCGTGCCCTTATAGACACTGACCTCCAGGCCAGCTACGAGGGAGACCCGGCTGCATTCAGTAAGGAGGAGATCATCCTCTCATATCCGGGACTTATGGCGACAGCGATAAACCGTATGGCACATGAGCTCTATCTTCTGAAGGTGCCGCTCATTCCGCGTATCATGACCGAGTATGCCCATTCAGTAACGGGAATCGATATCCATCCCGGTGCAACCATTGGAAAATATTTCATGATTGACCACGGAACAGGCATAGTTATCGGTGAGACTTCAATAATAGGTGAGCACGTTAAGGTATATCAGGGTGTTACAATAGGTGCGCTTTCAACAAGAGGCGGACAGGCTCTTAAGGGAGCCAAGAGACATCCCACCATCGAGGATAACGTAACGATCTACGCCGGAGCTTCAATCCTCGGCGGAGAGACTGTGATCGGACATGATTCAGTGGTTGGTTCTAACGCGTTCCTTACTTCTTCAATCGCTCCGGGAACCAAGGTGAGCATTAAGAATCAGGAGCTCCAGTTTAATAACGACGGATCAAAGGATTTTTAAAAAAGACTAAAGATTCTTATCATGATGACCGAAATAAGAGATGTAGGTATAGACTCATTATGTATGAAAGCGGTGAGATTATGATGAGATCATTGTGGTCCGGTGTTGCCGGGCTTAAGACACATCAGATACAGATGGACGTTATCGGTAATAACGTTGCAAATGTAAATACCACATCCTATAAAGCACAGAAGACTACCTTCGGTGATCTTTTGTATCAGAATGCGAGAAAGGCAGCAGGCCCCTCAAATGTAAGAGCAGGCACCAATGCCAGACAGGTCGGACTTGGAGCAAAGACATCCTCCATCATGACAAATATCGCAAAACAGGGATCTATTCAGCAGACAGATAATGTCTTTGATCTTAGTATTACAGGTGATTCCTTCTTCGTAGTTGAGAACCAGAGAGGCGAGATGAACTATACAAGAGATGGTTCATTTACTGTTGACGCTCAGGGTTACCTCGTTACAAGAGCAGATGGCTTCTATGTAAGAGGAACGGCAGCTGAAGGCGATGATGGCGGAGCAGTAGGCGGAGAGCTTACAGCCGGTGTCGGCAACAGACTCCAGGTTCTTCCTATAGATGACGAAGGTAACATCAAGAAAATGGCAGGCCAGCCTACGACCTATGCCAGAGTTACAGGTAATATCAGCAGAACAGACACCCTTCTTTCAGCAGATGGCGGAAGAAAGGTTGATCTTGAGTTCTACGGAGCTGATGGCAAGACATATACAGTAAGAATGGCCTTTTCAGATGCCGGTGATGACAATGACACTACATATCAGGCTTCAATAACCGGAATCATGGACGAGAACCATCAGTTCATCGAGGGCGGCGTAGCTGCGGGAACAGTTGTTAACCTGACCTATGACCCCTCAACAGGAAAATTCACCGGAGCAAACGGTGCGGCGAACGGGCAGGTTCAGCTGGCGTTTACCGGTGATGCGGCAGCAGCGGGCAGTATCACACTTGATTTTTCAGGTACTACAAACTATGCTCCCCTTAACGGAATGAGCAGCTCATCACTTGCAACCTACAGAGGTACTATTGAAGGTGAAGGTGAAGGCTATCCTGAGGGTGACATGAACGGTGTTGCTATCGCAAGAGACGGCACTATTACAAGACTTTACAGCAATGGTCAGAACAGAGTTGCAGGAAGAATTGCAGTGGCTGAATTTGCCAATGTCACAGGCCTTTCCAAGGAGGGTGAAAACCTCTATCAGGTAACCGGAAACTCAGGACCTGCACAGGTGATGTGGGTAACTGATGACGGCGGCTACATGACATCAGGAACTCTGGAAATGAGTAACGTTGATCTCTCAAATGAGTTCACCGATATGATCATTACACAGAGAGGATTCCAGGCAAACAGCCGAGTAATTACAGTTTCGGATACACTTCTCGATGAGCTTAGACAGCTTAAGAGATAAAAAATATCGGAATAACGTTATAGCACATTGAAAACACCCGTAATTTGGACGCTTGGGGGAGAGTCCTTGTTAGGGGTGTTGTTTTTTTATAAATTGTGAAAAGTGGCTTGTAAACTACTTAACATCAACTATTTTTGTAAATATTCGTTCAAGAATTATGTAATAAAATTAGTGATTTTGACCGAAATATATAGTACAATATAAGTAGAGAAAGTGAATTTTGCGACAATTAGCACTCAACACTAGACAGTGCTAACATAATGAGTTATAATCATCAAATCATAGCAATTCATTTTTCAATGGAAAGGAGATGAGGCTATATGGTAATCGTTAAAATGAATAATACGACAGTTGAATGCAGTATTGCTGCATCAGAACTCCGTGAAATCGGCCTCACCCCTGAAGCAATCATGAATGGAGAGAAGAGAACAGTTCCGTTTATGGCGCAGCTGAACAGGGAAGTTGGCGAGCAGCTGGGGTATGATCCCGAAACAGAAGTACTCATGATGAGTAAGAACATGATGGTAGATGGAAGTGTGCGCATCTTCGCCATAAAAATGTCCAATGAGGACATTCAGAAATCAGCAGACAGAATACGTGGATCAGCAGAGGCTATTCTCAGGGAGATGACTCAGGAGAGAGTTGACTCCATCAAGGCTAAGACCGGTTCCGACAAGGGACAGGCCCTTAATGAGATGATCGGACACGTTTCAGAGCTCATAGAGCAGATTTATGATCAGGATGAAGAGCAGGATCCTCAGATTGAAGCAATGGCTAAGCCCATTATGAACGCTGAGAGATACATGGCCAGATTCAAGGACTTAGGTTCCGCTGCAAGATTTGCTAAGGTTACCTACAGTCTTCCTATTACAGAGTCCAAGCTTTACAAGGAGGACGACCTGTACTACGTAACATTGGTTCTTGAGCCTGACGGAGAGAATGCAGTGTATGATCTTCGCAGAAGCGGACTTGAGTATGCTGAGGAGCTGATGATGAATTCGGCTGAGCAGACTCACATCGAAGAGACCGGAAAATGCATCATTAAGGAGGACGCACTCCTTCACCTGAAGGATATGATCGCTGGATAACTATGAAGGTAACGGTATTTGATTTTACGGGAATTTATGAGAACGAGAGCTTTGACTTTTGTAAAAGAGAAGGCTTTCGTTCTCTTTTTGTGGATTTAAAGGATATAAGCGGAACCAACTGTATATGTGACGATTACGCTTTCGAGGAGATCAGGAAAAGGATCATCGCCTCTGAAAACACTTTGAATGTGCAGGGTGGAAGTGGAGAGTTAAGCTTTAGATTTTTTGATAATGGAAACTACCACTACATGTCAAGGATACTTATGAATGCGACGGTGCCCTTTGATCTCGTTGTATTTGACCACCATCCCGATATGAAGTGGACATCCTACGGAGAGATATTGTCCTGCGGATGTTGGGTTTTGATCGCCCTAAAAAACATTCCGGAGCTCTCACGCGTGTATATAGTTGGCGCGGATAAGGCTCTTATGGAGGAGGCTTACGCTGACAATCCGGAGTACAAGGACAGGGTGTTCTATTTTGAGGACTGTATGTCTTTGCGACAAATGCTTGAGACCACAGAAGATGCGGCTCAAAGCATCTACATTTCTGTGGATAAGGACGTACTCTCAAGGGACGAACTTATAACCAACTGGGATCAGGGAGAAATGACCCTTGAAGAGCTTAAGGAAGGCCTTTCCTTTTTGAAGGCACATTACGGAGAAAATATCGTAGCTGTTGATGTCTGTGGAGAGTGCGCTCCGGATGCCCCCGATGCTTTTTCTGAAAAGGGGTTTGATGCCGGAAACAGAATCAATGCTGCTATAATGGACGCTTTTTCTTGAAATCTTTATAAAAATTTAATTGTGTATGCATAGGATTATTGCTCAGCAATCTATAGAATTAGCATAAGGGGGCACGCGCGATTGCCCCTTTACTGATGCCTATGATCCCGGTTTTTAAAGCACAGAGTGCTTAAGAAGGAGTAGATTGTGAGCAAAGATAATGATCAGAACGTAAAAAGAGAAGAGATAAGTCTGTTGAGCACAGTTAAGGCAAGGCTTATCATAACCACAGTAGCACTTGTGGCTATTCCACTTATTATCGCAATTGCTGTCAGCTATAGAAGCTCTATGAACAAAGGTCTTAAGGACGCTGAGGAGATAAACTCCAGACAGTGTACTATAGTTGAGCAGAAATTCATGACTGTTATTCAGCAGCAGCTACGAGCTCTCGAATCAGTAGCTGAAAGTCCCTACACTATTAACTATCTGAAGGATGAGGCGTCCAGAAATGAACCTGAAATGGTAGCTTACCTGCAACAGGTAAATGTTCCCTTTAATGATGGCAACGCTATTGTTATTTCGGGAAATGACGGAATGCAGGTTGTAAGATCTGATGGCGGAAAGCTTTCTGATATTTCAGAGAGAAACTTCTATCAGACAGCCCTTAAGGGTACTGAGAACATTTCTGAGGTGCTCGTATCCAAAGCAACAGGCTCCCGCATAATCGTGCCTGCAGTTCCTGTTTATGACACTGACTACAAGACAGTAATCGGTGTTGCTCAGCGAAGCTACGATTTGAACGTTTTGTATCAGCTCCTTGTTGATAACGTAGGAGAGAATCAGAGAGCATTCATTACTGATACTAACGGTATTGTTGTTGCCATCTCAGATTATGAGATAAAGCCCGATGATCCTGAGGATAACAGAAGCGACAGAGACTTTTTCATTCAGGCAAAGACTCAGAGTTCCGGTACCTATGTTACAGGTAAGGGCAATGATAAGCTGATCGTATCTTATCTTAAAGAGCCCACAACAGGCTGGATAATCGTTGTTTCCTCCAACTACAACGCAACTCTTGCAGATGCAAGACAGAGTGCAATGCTCATCGTACTTCTTGGAGTAATAATGATAATCCTTGCAATCGTTCTTTCCTTCAGAATGGCTAATTCCTTCACAGGACCTATGCATGAGGTTAATGATGCCCTTCATCACCTGGCAAATGGTGAATTCGTCGATATTCAGAAGTTTACAGACCGTAAGGATGAGTTTGGCGAGATGATAAACAACACCAACACAGTGGTGGATATTCTGGGAGACATAGTAAAGAATATCAAGTCCTCCGCTGTTTCGGTTAACGAATCCTCGGAAGAACTGGCAGATGCGGCAAGTCAGATATCCCAGACTGCGGATGATGTATCCAATGCCGTTCAGGAGATCGCATCCGGAGCGACGCAGCAGGCTGATGAGATTCAAAGCGTTACAGAGAATGTCGCAAATATCGACCAGGCTACCGGTAATGTGCAGGATAGCACGGAAGACCTTGCCAATATCGCACAAAGGATGCAGGAGGTTTCAACAGAGTCAGCACAGAGTCTGGCAGACCTTCAGCAGAGCAGCCATAATATGAGCAACAATATTTCCCAGATCACTGAGAAGATTGGTGCTACAAGTAAGGCAGTTGAGAGTATCAATGAAAAGGTTGAGGGTATTGCATCTATCGCAAGCCAGACCAACCTCCTTTCACTGAATGCCTCAATTGAGGCAGCAAGAGCCGGCGATGCGGGTAAAGGTTTCGCGGTTGTTGCAGAAGAGATCGGAAAGCTTGCAGACGATTCACGTAAGATGGCTGACGATATCAGAAGAGAGATGGATATACTTCTTGCAGAGTCACAGTCCGCAGTTGAAATGGCTGCAGAGGTTCAGAAGGGCAACGACGAGCAGGAGGAAGTACTTGGCAATACAGTTCAGAGCGTAAATGCGATGATAGAGGATATCTCATCTACTGTTGTCAGTGTTAAGAGCATTGAAAGCGAGGCTAATACCTGTGTTGATGCCAAGAACGTTGTGGCTGATGCAATGGCATCCCTGTCCGCAATCTCAGAGGAGAATGCAGCATCCTCAGAGGAGACAGGAGCATCCATGCAGGAGCTTTCCGCAACTGTTACAACACTTTCAAGCTCTGCGGATTCACTTAAGAGCATAGCAGTTAAGCTAAGAGATGATATGCAGTTCTTTAAATAATGAAAAAAGTGCTATAATAGGAAATGGCAGCCGGCAAAATGGATTTGCCGGCTGTCTTTTTGTAAAAATGCGTTTTAGGGGATAGACAGAAATTGCCGGAGGAGAGTATGGACAAAAGGATAAGGGACAGAATCAAGAAAATCGAGAAGCTGGAGATGGATCTTTTATCGGATGAGGAGATCCTTACTCAGAAGAAGGAGATAACACTTCTTATAGAGGCTCTGCAGCAGGAGCTTTTGAGAAGGACAATTGTTATCGGGGCTGTGATCATTGCCTTTGTTATTGCGGTTGTGGGACTGTTTTCATATCCTTCAACACCTATGCTTTTTGTGACGCTTGTGAGCCTTTTGACGTTCATTATGCTGGTGATAATTTATACTCAGAAATTAAAAATGTATAATGACCTTTACAAAGCGGCAGATATATTGTATAAATAGTATTGCTGCGTCACAAATAGAAAGTTTAAAATGCTTGATTATTTGTATTGACAAACCACCGGCAAGTAGCTAAAATATCTATTGTTGCTTGCAGGAATGGCGGAATTGGCAGACGCGCACGGTTCAGGTCCGTGTGATAGCAATATCATGAGGGTTCAAGTCCCTTTTCCTGCATTAGTTTTTAACTAGTGCAACTAATTAAATACTTGATATGCGGAAGTGTCGGAATTGGCAGACGAGCAAGACTAAGGATCTTGTGATGGCTACATCGTGAGGGTTCAAGTCCCTTCTCCCGACCGATAAAAGAGAGGTAAGACGAAAGTCTTACCTCTTTTTTATCGTGCGGAGGAGCCCCTTGAACCCAGGGTTCAAGGGGT
>JAEEGL016444248.1_pt1 | contig 14195 bp, 12 predicted proteins | sample 9134231 | NCBI WGS metagenome assembly JAEEGL01 (sample SAMN16246548, study PRJNA631951) | gut metagenome | biome: gut microbiome; feature: rumen; material: fiber-attached | host: Bos | place: Iran: Karaj | collected 2018-10 | reverse complement strand
TAACGCCCATCAGGTGGGCGGAGCCTTTAAGGACATCCACACCGTGCTCGACATCATGGAAGACAACAATGGCCAGCTGTGGGTGCTCTCGCGCGGCCATGGCCTCATTCAGTACGACGGCAAGCGCGCCCAACACCACCTCACCACGCAACCCATGGCCAGCTACCTGCGCAAAATGAGCAAGGACAACAAGGGCAACATCTACGTGGGTACATCACGGGCCGGACTGCTGCGCCTGGAGGGTAAAGAGTTCAAAACCGTAGATGGCACCGGCGACAAACCCATCTCCTCGCTCTATTTCAACCGTCAAGGCAAGCTCATGCTCGGCTACGACAGCGAGGGACTGGGCATCTATGACCCGCAGACGGGCACCATCACCAACAATCCCTACTTCAGCCGCGAGGTGGATTTGGCCAAATGCAAAGTGCAGTCAATCACCGAAGACCGCAGTGGCAACGTGTGGCTCGGACTCCTGCAGAAAGGCCTCTACATGCAGCCAGCATCGCCTCCCATGTTCAACTACATGGGCTACAAGCTCGGCGAAAAAAACAAAATTGGCTCGGCCTGCATCGTCAGCACGCTCATCGACAGCCAGGGACGCGCCTGGATTGGCACCGACAAGGACGGACTCTACTGTTTCGACCAGCAGATGCAGCTCATCAAACACTACAAGGAGAATTTCCCCGCCACCATACTGACCATTGCCGAAGACCGCACGGGGCGCATCTGGACAGGCTCATACAATGAGGGCGGCGGATGGATTGACGCGGTCAGCAAAACGTATCACCGCTACCCCTTCTCGCCTCCCAACATCAGCATTTTCGACATTGACGTTGACAGCAGCAACCGCCTCTGGATGGCCACCATGGGCAACGGACTGCTCATGCTCGACCAACAAACCAACCAGCACACTGCCTACGTCATGAGAAAGGGTGCGGCCGAAACGCCCAGCATCAACAGCATCACCAACGACTACATATCGCAGCTGTCGGTCTCGCCCGACCAAAAACGCGTTTATGTGGCCACCACCATGGGCGTGTGCTGTCTCGATATTGAGAAAAACAGCTGGATCAGCCTGTTCGGCAAGAACTGTTTGAATTATGGTACGCCCGTGCGCATTGCGCGCGAATACTCAAACTGCCTTTGGATAGGCACCAACGACGGTCTCTACTGTTTCGACCTGCTGAACAAAAAACTGCAGCAATACACCACCGAGCGCGGACTCTCGGACAATGGCATCGCCTCTATCGAACAAGACAAGAAAGGCCGCCTGTGGATTTCAACCGACCACGGTTTGTGCTGCCATGACCCAAAAACCGGACTCACACAAAACTACTTCATCGACAACGGACTGCAGTCGAACGAGTTTAGCGACGGTGCATCGTGGACCACCCCGTCGGGAATCATGGTCTTCGGCGGCGTGGGCGGCGTCACATGGTTCAACCCCATGGACATACAGCAAGCCAAGTGGGAGGCGTCGGTGCAGCTCACCGCACTCACCATCAATGGCGAGCCCGTGACACCACTCACCGAGTCGGGACGTTTCCACGTCACCGACACCACCGTCATTGCCAGCGACCACTTCGAGCTGGGCTACCACGACAACTCGTTTGCCCTGCAGCTCTCAACGCTCACCTACGACAACCCCGAGCACATCACCTATCTTTATAGCATCAACGGCGAAAAGTATGTGCGCCTGCAGCCTGGTGTCAACGAAATCACTTTCTCGCACCTGGCTCCGGGCACCTATCACTTCAGAGTGAAAGCCGAACGCAACAACATCGAGACACCCGAACGGAAGTTCACGCTTGTGGTTCACGCCCCGTGGTATCGCTCCAACGTGGCCTACATCATCTATTTGCTGCTCCTGGCATTCGCCATTTGGCAATATCTCAAGCAGACACGCAGAAAACAGCAAAACCGCCTGCAACTGCAAGAGCATATCCACGCCGAGCAGATGGGCGAAGCCAAGCTGCAGTTCTTCATGAACATCAGCCACGAAATCCGAACGCCCATGACGCTCATCATCACGCCGCTGCTCTCGCTCATGAAACAAGACAACGACCCGCATCGGCGCGGCATCTACGAAACCATCAAGCGCAATGCTGAGCGAATTCTCAACCTTATCAACCAGATGATGGACCTGCGGAAAATCGACAAGGGCATGATGCAGATGCACATGCAGGAAACCGACCTCATCTCGTTTGTCGAAGAAATACACTCGCTCTTCAAACATCAGGCCAACGCCAAGCAAATCAGCCTCACCTACGTGCACGACACCGAATCGCTGCCCGTATGGATTGACCGCGGAAACTTCGACAAGGTGGTGGTGAACATCCTTTCCAACGCCTTCAAATTCACTCCCCCGGGAGGAAAAATCGACATCAACGTCACCCACAACGACACCGACGCAACCATCGCTATCAGCGACAACGGCGAGAAAATACCCGAAGACAAGCTCGACAAGATTTTCGAACGTTTCTATCAGACCACATCCTCCATCAACGACCGCAACGTGGGCACTGGCATCGGCCTCGACCTCACCCGCTCGCTCGTTGAGCTGCACTACGGAGCCATCAAGGCACACAACCTGAAACAGGGGTGCGAGTTCTTGGTCACCATCCCGCTAGGAAACGCACATCTCAAACCCGAGGAAATGATGACCGAGGCAGAGCCTGCACCCCAAACGCTGGTGAGTGAAGAGCTCGAAGAGCTGGAGCAGCCCCTCGTAGTGCCCGAAAAGCGTCCCAACGAGCGGCTGACCGTGGTTGTTGCCGAAGACGACGACGAAATCCGCAACTATGTGGCCAGCGAGCTGAGCAACGAATACAATGTGAAGACCTGCATCAACGGACGCGACGCTCTGGCCGAGGTCTATCGCTCGATGCCCGACATCGTCGTGAGCGACATCATGATGCCCGAAATGGACGGCAACACCCTTTGCTCGCAACTCAAGTCAAACCAGAGCACCAACCACATCCCCATCATTCTGCTCACGGCCAAAAACCGCGACGAAGACAGGCTCGAAGGCCTTGAGACGGGTGCCGATGCCTACATCGTCAAGCCTTTCAATATGGACATTTTGCGCCGCACCATCATCAATCTCATCAACTCGCACCGCCTGCTCAAGCTGAAATACGGACAAACCACTAAGCTGGAGAGCAGCGTGGAGGAAGTGAAGATGAAGTCGCCCGACGAAAAACTGCTCGAAAGGGTCATGAACACCGTCAACAAGCACATGAACAACTCCGACCTCAGCGTTGATATGATTGCCAACGAGGTGGGCATCAGCCGAGTTCACCTGCACCGTAAAATGAAAGAACTTACCGGACAGACACCTCACGACTTCATACGCAACATACGTCTGAAACAGGCCGCCAACCTGCTTGCCAACCAGAACATGAACATCACAGAGGTGGTGTATGCCTGCGGATTCTCTAATGCGGCCTCGTTCTCAACCATGTTCAAGAACGTTTACGGCATGTCGCCTCGCGACTACATGAAAGAGCACCATAAGTAGATGAAAGATGAAAAATGAAAGATGAAAAATTAAAAGTATTAATATAAATAAGAAATGATGAAATGAAGAATCCCGCAGACGCGCTGTGTTTGCGGGATTCTTCATTTCCCATTCTTCATTTCACAAAATTCTTTATTCTTCATTCTTCATTCTTCATTAATTTAATTACCTTTGCACCCGAAAATCAGAAACATCCATAGGTTATGAAGATAGAAAACATGATAAGCGAAGCCGTAAAGCAAGCTGTGAAGACGCTTTACGGACAGGATGTACCCGACAAAATGGTACAGGTTCAGAAAACAAGAAGCGAATTCGAAGGAAATCTCACACTCGTGGTGTTCCCCTTCGTGAAGATGGCCCGCAAGAGTCCTGAGCTCACCGCACAGGAGATAGGACAATTTCTGGCAGAAAACTGCGAGGCCGTGGAGCGCTTCAACGTTGTGAAAGGATTCCTCAATCTGGTTGTTGCACCCGCCGCCTGGCTTCGTCTGCTTGCCGACATCGACGCTGACGAGCATTACGGCTTCAAGCGCCCGGCCACCACTGACGATGGAAACGAAACTGCCCCGCTTGTCATGATAGAATATTCGAGCCCCAACACCAACAAACCCCTGCACCTGGGCCACGTGCGCAACAACCTGCTCGGATGGTCGCTGGCACAAATCATGCAGGCCAACGGCAACCGCGTGGTGAAAACCAACATTGTGAACGACCGCGGCATACACATCTGCAAATCGATGCTCGCCTGGCAGAAATGGGGCAACGGCGAGACACCCGAAACCAGCGGAAAGAAGGGCGACCACCTGATTGGCGACTACTACGTGGCCTTCGACAAGCACTATCGCGAGGAGGTGAAGCAGCTCAAAGAAAAGTTCGTTGCCGAGGGCATGGACGATGAGAGTGCCGAGAAACGTGCCAAGGACGAGGCTCCGCTCATCAAGGAGGCGCACGAGATGCTGGTGAAATGGGAGCAGAACGACCCCGAAGTGCGCGCGCTCTGGAAAAAAATGAACGACTGGGTGTACGCCGGATTCGACGAGACTTACCAGCGCATGGGTGTTTCGTTCGACAAGATTTATTACGAAAGCCAAACTTATCTCAAAGGCAAGGCCAAGGTGGAAGAAGGCCTGCAAAAAGGACTCTTCTACCGCAAAGACGACAACTCCGTTTGGGCCGACCTCACCAACGAGGGACTCGACCACAAGCTGCTGCTGCGCAGCGACGGAACCAGCGTCTATATGACCCAGGACATCGGCACTGCCGAAATGCGCTACGAGGACTACCCCATCGACAAGATGATTTACGTGGTGGGCAACGAGCAAAACTACCATTTCCAGGTGCTCAGCATTCTGCTCGACCGGCTCGGATTCAAATGGGGCAAGGAGTTGGTACACTTTTCCTACGGCATGGTGGAGCTTCCCAACGGAAAGATGAAGAGCCGCGAAGGCACCGTGGTCGATGCCGACGACCTGATGAGCCTGATGGTTGACGATGCTTACCGCACTTCCATGGAACTGGGCAAGTTCGACGACATGACCGAAGAGGAGCGCCGCGAAATAGCCCGCATCGTGGGCATGGGCGCACTGAAATATTTCATTTTGAAGGTGGACGCCCGCAAAAACATGCTCTTCAACCCCGAAGAAAGCATCGATTTCAACGGCAACACAGGTCCCTTCATTCAATACACCTACGCACGTATCCGCTCTATTCTGCGCAAGGCCGAGGCTGCTGGCCTCAACACCAGTGCCCAGATCACCTCCGGCGACCTTAACGAAAAGGAGATTGAGCTCATTCAGAAACTGAGCGAGTTTGGAGCCGCCGTCGAGCAGGCCGGCAAAGACTATTCGCCCAGCGGCATTGCCAACTACTGCTACGAGCTGACCAAGGTGTTCAACCAGTTCTACCACGACTATAGCATTCTCAACGAAACCGACGAACAGAAAAAACTCATGCGCCTGGCGCTGGCCAAGAACGTGGCTAAAACCATTAAAAACGCCATGAGCCTGCTCGGAATAGAAGTGCCCGAACGCATGTAATGTTCATTGAGAACTGACAATTGTTCATTCTGAAATTAATCGTAAATTGTAAATTGTCAAACAGTCAATTACAGAATCCTCCCTCCTACCGCAACGACACGGTTCTGCCTTTGCCCCCAGAGGTAAAGGCAGACGCGTGGGCTGTTGACGCGGCATGCTCTGGAAATCCTGGCCCCATGGAGTATCAGGCCATCGACTTGCAGACGGGCTACCGCGTGTTCCATTTCGGTCCCGTTCGGGGAACCAACAATATAGGGGAGTTTCTGGCCATTGTTCATGCACTGGCTTTAGCGTGGCAACAACGATTGCCCGATAAAACCATTTATTCGGATTCTTATAACGCCATTCTGTGGGTGAAAAAGCGTAAATGCAAAACCAAACTCGAACGGACACCCGACACCGAGCAACTTTATCAAATTATCGAGCGCGCCGAACGATGGCTACAAACCCACGACTACCACAACCCTATCATCAAATGGGAAACCAACAAATGGGGTGAAGTTCCTGCCGACTTCGGCAGGAAATAGCCTTATGGCGTTTCCCTAAATGTTTGGCCGCCGATAGGTAATGATGGTGTTATGATCGTAAGTTTCGCGGCTCACTATTTTAGCCTCTGACGGCAGCGGGCAGGCACGGGTGCCACCGCTGACAGTGATAGGCGCAGTCTCCACACGTATTTCGTCCCATAAACCTTTGCTAAGGAACGACTGGTGGGTCTGGGCACCACCTTCCACAATGAGCGACTGCAGGTTGCGCTCACGGCAGTCGTCGATGAGCTGTTCCAAAGAGTAGTCTTTGCTCAGCACGAAGCGTACGGGGTTGCGCTCGCTCCCTAGGCTGCTCGCAGCCGTGCGCCAATGGCGGACGGTGAGCTGTGGATGTTCGCGCTCGTCGGTGACTCGTCCCACCACAATGGCATCTTCCTCGGCACGCAACCTATGAGAAAGCATCTGTGTGAAGGGAGTGGAAATGGCCAGCGGCCGATGGTTGTCGTCCAAGTAGCCATTCTGAGTCTGTGCCCATTTCAGAATGATATAGGGCCGTTGATGCTGATGAAAAGTGAAGAACCGACGGTTCAGTTCGCGGCACTCAGCTTCCAGCACACCCACCGTTACCTCAATGCCCGCCCGTCGCAGCTTTTCTATGCCACGCCCCTGCACCTTGGCAAAGGGGTCGATGGTGCCCACCACCACACGGCGCACGCCCTTACTCACAATGAGATCGGCGCAGGGCGGCGTCTTTCCAAAATGCGCACAAGGCTCCAGACTAACATAAACCGTTGCCTCGCGAAGCAGCGGCTCATCGACGGGCCGTACCGAAGCAAAGGCATTCACTTCGGCATGACCCTCGCCACAACGCACATGATAGCCCTCGCCAATGATTCGCCCCACGCTGTTACCACCACGCTCTTCTTGAGCCACAATCACGCATCCCACCATAGGATTCGGTCGTGCCCCCATCAGACCATTGCGAGCCAGTTGCAGACAACGGCGCATCATCATTTGGTCGGTTTCTTGTCGGTTCATTCGTAAACGCATTAAAAATTCTTACGCACAAAAATACAGAAAAATGTGTTTCTACCAAAAAAAAATCTATAAAAAAATAAAACGAATCATGGCAGATTGGATAAATTGCTCTATATTTGCAGAGTAAACCATACAATTATAAACCTTCATCCACAAAACAATTCATTAAAACCTCTAAACAAATGAGACATTGGACATTTACACTGGCATTCATCATCGGACTGCTGATGTTTGCCACGCCTTCTGAGGCACAGACACTGCGCAACGGCAGCGGTTCGACGGTAGGAAAAGTAGAAAGCAACGGTACCGTGCGCAACCGCAACGGCTCGTCTATCGGCAAGTTTGAGAGCGACGGCACTGTGCGCAACGGCAGTGGTAGCCGTATCGGAAAGATTGAGAGCGACGGCACCGTGCGCAATGGCAACGGCAGCCGCATCGGAAAGATTGAGAGCGACGGAACCGTGCGCGACGGCAACGGCAGCCGCATTGGAAAGGTGGAGAGCGACGGCACGGTGCGCAACGGCAACGGCAGCAACATCGGCAAGGCCGAAGGTGTGAACCGTCGTCAGGCAGCCGCTTGTTTCTTCTTCTTTTTCAACTAGATAGCCGCTATTCATAGCTGCCTGTACCGAAAAGGGAGAAGACAATGATGACTTACCACAATTTTTGGCAACAGCTGACCAAGATTTACGAAACGGGCGAGGCGAAAGCTATCGCCCGTTATGTTTTTGAGCATGGCTTTGGGCTCACCCTTGCCGACATTCTCAGTGGCAAAGACACGCTGCTCGACACTGCCAGCCAAGCGCGCCTCGATAATCTCTGCCAACGGCTGCTGGCGGGCGAGCCGGTGCAATACGTCACAGGCATTGCCGAATTTGGGCCTCTGCGGCTGCACGTGGAGCCGGGTGTGCTCATTCCGCGGCCCGAAACTTACGAACTATGCCAGTGGATTGACAGTGAGAAAGCAGAAGCCGATAGTCTCCTCGACATCGGCACTGGCAGCGGGTGTATTGCCATTGCACTGAAAAGCGCAAGTCCTTCACTCAGCGTCAGTGCCTGGGACATCAGCGATGAAGCCCTGCGCATTGCCTCACAGAATGCTAAAGCTGCCAAAGTCAGCGTGAATTTCGAGAAGCGCGATGCGATCAACGCTGATGGTTCTGCTTTCAATGACCAATGGGACATCATCGTGAGCAATCCCCCTTACATCTGCCGCAGCGAGGCCGCCGGCATGGAAGCCCACGTCGTCGGCCACGAGCCTCACATGGCCCTGTTTGTGCCCGACGACGACCCGCTACTGTTCTATCGCGCCATTGCCCGTTATGCCCTTCACGCGCTGAAACCTGGCGGCCGGCTGTATTTTGAAATCAACCCCAACTACCACCCCCATCTGCTCAGCCTGCTCACCGCCATTGGATTCAGCGATATTGACTCGCGCCACGACCAGTTCGGAAAAATGCGGTTCGTCAGAGCAGTCCTGCACACAGACAATCACCAGTAAACACAAAGCAACCACCATTCATCACCCACCCCCGATGTCAGAAAAAGAAGTTCTCCTGAAACTAACGGCTCTCTGTGCCCGTGGCGAGCACTGCCAGCACGACATACTGGAGAAAATGTCACGCTGGGGCGTTGACGAGGCTATTCAGGCCAGTGTCATGGCCTACCTCACCGAAAATCATTACGTAGATGACGAGCGCTATGCCCGTGCCTATGTTAACGACAAGATAAAATACAACCATTGGGGCCGCCGCAAGGTGGAGCAAGGACTCTGGCAGAAACATATCGACCCCAGCTTGCAACAGCGCGTCCTCGACGACATAGACGACAGCCTCTACATGGAAATTCTCCGCCCATTGCTTCAACAAAAACGCCGCACCACCCGCGCCGACAGCGACTATGAGCTCAACCAGAAACTCATGAAGTTTGCCCTCTCGCGCGGTTTCACTTACGACATCATCCGGCAGTGCATCGACACGCCAGAAACCGACTAGCCTCCCATGTCTATCAGCATTTTCGCCCGCCTGGCCGACTTTATAGCACCACGCCGCTGTCCGGTTTGCGGCGGACGGCTGCAAGTGCAGGAAGAAGTTATCTGCGCTCCTTGCAACCTTCATTTGCCGCGCACCCTTTTCAGCCGCGACCCATACGACAACGAGATGGCGCGACTGTTCTGGATTCAGCTGCCCATCGAGCGAGCTGCTGCCCTCATATACTATTCGCCCAAGGCCGAATCAACCCACTTTATTCACCGCATGAAATACGCCAACCACCCCGAGATAGGCGAACAGATGGGGTGGCTCGCCGCCCGCGAGATGGAGGCCGACCATTTTTTTGAGGGCATCGACCTCATTGTGCCCGTGCCCCTTGCCCCAAAGCGCGAGCGTGAGCGCGGTTACAACCAGAGCCTGATGATTGCCCGTGGTGTAAGCCGGGCCACGGGCATCCCCATAGAAACCCGTGCCGTGCGCCGCAAGTCGTTTAAGGGCAGCCAAACACAAAAACGGCGGTGGGAACGCCAGGAGAATGTTGCCGACGCTTTTGTGCTTCGCGACGGCAGCCGTGTGAGTGGTAAACACCTGCTCATTGTCGATGACGTGGTGACCACCGGTGCCACCGCGACAGCCTGTGCCGTTCAGCTGGCAAAGGCCAACGGCGTACGCGTCAGCATCCTCAGTCTGGGATTCAGCAAAGAATAACTTCGGCTTCATCAAGAAAGAAAAAGGCTGTTTTTGCAGTTTTACGTACGTTTTTTTGCGAATATGAGGTTTTTGCAGTACCTTTGCAGTCCAAAATCGAAGCAAAACAGCAGAAACCATGGCATATCTTTTTTCTTCAGAATCAGTTTCGGAAGGCCATCCCGACAAAGTGGCCGACCAAATCAGCGACGCGCTGCTCGACCAGTTCCTGGCCTACGACCCCAAGGCACGCTGTGCCATCGAGACATTTGTCACTACAGGACAAGTAGTAATCATGGGCGAGGTGCGCAGCGAGGCTTACATCGACCTGCAGACCATTGCACGCAACACCATCAAGCGCATTGGCTACACCAAGAGCGAATATCAGTTCGACGGCGACTCGTGCGGCATACTGACGGCCATTCATGAGCAGAGTGCCGACATCAACCGTGGCGTTGACCGCGAGGACGACGACAATCAGGGTGCCGGCGACCAGGGCATGATGTTTGGCTATGCTACCAACGAGACGGAGAACCTGATGCCCGTTTCGCTCGACCTTGCCCACCTGCTGATGCGTACGCTGGCCGACATCCGCAAGGAAGGCCGCGAAATGACCTACCTTCGTCCCGACGCCAAGAGTCAGGTGACGGTGGAATACAGCGACGAGGGCATTCCGCAGCGCATCGACACCATTGTGGTGAGCACTCAGCACGACGAGTTCGACACTGACGACGAGCGCATGCTGGAACGCATCAAGAGCGACGTGGTCAACATACTCATTCCGCGTGTCAAAGCCCAGATTCACAGCCAGAAAGTGCTGGCATTGTTTGGCGACGACATCAAATACTTTGTCAATCCCACGGGCAAGTTCGTCATTGGCGGACCTCATGGCGACACAGGCCTGACGGGCCGCAAAATCATTGTCGATACCTATGGCGGCAAAGGTGCCCACGGCGGTGGAGCTTTCTCAGGCAAAGACTCGAGCAAGGTGGACCGCAGCGCAGCCTATGCTGCCCGCTATATTGCCAAAAACATGGTGGCTGCCGGTGTGGCCGACGAAATGCTGGTGCAGGTGAGCTATGCCATTGGTGTGGCCGAGCCGGTGAACATCTACGTGAACACCTACGGCCGCAGCCATGTCAGCATGACCGATGGCGAGATAGCCCGCAAGATTGCCAGCATGTTCGACCTGCGCCCTAAGGCCATCGAGCGCACCCTGAAACTGCGCCAGCCCATTTTCAGCGAGACGGCTGCCTACGGCCACATGGGGCGCCAGTGCAAGGTGGTTACCAAGACTTTCACCAGCCATTATCACCCCACGCGCACCATTGAGGTGGAACTTTTCACCTGGGAGAAACTCGACCGCGTGGAAGAAATCAAACAAGAGTTTGGCCTTAACGGATAAAGACAAAAGATGAAAGACGACAAGACTATCTCACACTGAGGTGCTGAGTAAAAGTAGTTATTTGTAACCTCTCTTCTTACTCCGCACCTCGGTGTGAGATAATTGTTTGTCAGCATATTCTACATCCATTCACTGAAAATCAACAAAATGTTTCACCTCCTGAACGACACCATACCGACCACTCACCCGGCTTCGCCCACTCCGGCGACAGAGGCATCGCATACCGCTGCCACTACAGCCACCGGAAACACTGAGAATGGTGTGCAGGAGAACACTATACCCAGCCCCATGCGCCGCGAGGTGCGGCCGGTAAAGCCCCGCCACCCTTACGAGGTGCTCCGCTCGCTGCCGCCCGATGCCACGCCCGCACAGCAGGACTCGGCCATCCAGGCCGTGTTTCAGCCCGAGGTGATTGAGCGCAGCACCCAACCCGACACGCTCCATCTGCCTGGCCACACGCCCGGCAAAAGTTTCAAGGAGATTAACTTGCCCCAGTACTATCGCGAAAGTTTTTTTGCCAAAGACTCGCTGTTCCATCCCGAACTAAACGGCGGACGATACGGCGTGGCAGGCGACCCCGTGCCCTACACCATGCGCAACGACAACGTCATCACGGGGTTGTTGCTGGGTTGTTTCATCGTGGCGCTGTTCTCGCTCGCCCATGCCCGTGGTTTTCTGTTTCGTCAGGCCAAGAATTTTTTCTATGTGTCGAAGAGTGGGCCGAAGAGCGTCACCGAAACCACCTCCGAAATTCGTCTGCAGTTTTTCCTGGTAGGGCTCACCTGCCTGCTGTTCTCCATTTTGTGCTTTTTCTTTTCGCGCGAATACATTGCCGAGACGCTCATTCTCTCGTCGCAACATCAGCTTATTGCCATCTGCTTTGCCATCATGGTGGTGTATTTCCTGCTGAAGGGTTTGCTCTACTGGAGTGTGAACTGGATATTTTTCGACAGGAAAAAAAATGAACAATGGATGAAGTCTCAACTGTTCATTTTTGCCATGGAAGGCCTGGCACTATTCCCCTTGGTCCTGCTGCAGGTTTATTTCAATTTGTCCATGCAAAGTGCCATGATTTATGCCTTAATTGTCATAATTTTAGTGAAAATTTTATCATTTTACAAGTGCTATCTTATCTTTTTTAAAGGAATTAGTGTCGTTTTGCAAATATTTTTGTACTTTTGTGCGCTCGAAATCATTCCTCTGCTTTCTTTGGGGGGTATTTTAGCTCTGATTGGTAATTATTTGAAAATAAATTATTAGGACACCGATGGTAAAAAAAATTTTGGTATCGCAGCCTAAACCGGCAAGTGAGAAGTCACCCTATTTCGATATCGCAAAAGAGTTTGGCGTAGAGTTGGTTTTCCGTCCTTTCATTAAAGTTGAGGGATTGTCGGCAAAAGAATTCCGCCAGCAAAAAATAAGCATTCTTAATCACACTGCTATTGTTTTCACCTCGAGACATGCCATTGACAACTTTTTCAAACTGGCCAAGGAGATGCGCATTACCATTCCTGAGGACATGAAGTATTTCTGCGTCACCGAGCAGATTGCGCTCTACATACAGAAATACGTTCAGTACCGCAAGCGTAAGGTGTTCTTTGGAACAACGGGCAAAATTGCCGACCTTGTTCCGCACATGGTAAAGCACAAAACCGAGAAATATCTCATTCCCATGAGCGATGTTCACGACGACAGCGTGAAGAACATGCTCGATGCCAAGAAACTTCAGCACACCGAATGCGTGATGTACCGCACGGTGAGCAACGATTTTACCCCCGACGAAATCAGCTCGTTCGACTACGACATGGCCGTGTTTTTCAGTCCCTCGGGCATCAATGCTTATACCACCAATTTCTCTAAGGACGTGCTCGACAAGGTGGTGGTAGCCACCTTTGGCCCCACCACGGCCAAAACAGCCGTCGATGCAGGCCTGCGCCTCGACTTGGAAGCCCCTTCCAAAGAGTTCCCTTCCATGACGGGAGCCCTGCGCGACTATCTGCGCCGGCTGAACGAGGATTAAGAACTGCGCCGGCAGTGAGCTGATGAACACCGAAGGAGGAACCACAGGCGCACGCCTGACAAAAGAAGAGCGCATCAGTAGCCGACTGCTCATTGAGAAGCTCTTTAGTGGGGGAGGAAGCCGCTCAATGGCTGCTTTCCCCGTACGTTTAGTTTATATGGAGACCGAAAGGGGCGAGCACGAGCCGCCGGTGAGCATCATGGTGAGCGTGCCCAAGCGCTGTTTCAAGAGGGCCGTCGCCCGCAACCGCGTCAAACGTCAGCTACGCGAAGCCTACCGGCACAACAAGCAGCTGCTGTGGCAGCGCCTGGCCGACAAACCTGGGCAACGTTTGCTGATCGCCTTCATCTGGACAGACAACCAGCTGCACAGCTCGGCCGAGGTCGGGCGAAAAATGAGAAACCTGCTCACACGCCTGAGCGAAAAGCTATGAGCATGCCCCAAGACAACCCCTCGCCCAGCCCATTCCTTCACTGGCTGCAGACAGCCCTACACTGGGTTTCGATGGCCGTGGTGGCGGTGCTGCTGCTGCCCATCTGGTTTTATCAGAAAGCCATCTCTCCCTACACCCCGCCTTCGTGCCGGTTTACGCCCACCTGCTCAGAATATGCCCGTCAGGCCCTGCTGAAGCACGGCCCCGTGAAAGGACTCTGGCTGGCCATTCGCCGCATTCTTCGATGCCACCCCTGGGGCGGCTCAGGCTACGACCCGGTGCCGTAGAGGGAGATGAAAGATGAAAAATGAAAGTTAAAGATTAAAACAAACAGATAGATGAGAAAGAATTTTGTAGAAGAACTGAAATGGCGCGGCATGCTCGCGCAAATGATGCCGGGAACAGAAGAACTGCTCCAAAAAGAAATGGTAACAGCCTATCTGGGCACCGACCCGACAGCCGACTCGCTGCACATCGGACACTTGTGCGGCATTATGATGCTGCGACACCTGCAGCGCTGCGGCCACAAACCCATCATCCTGGTGGGCGGTGCTACTGGTATGATTGGCGACCCCTC
>JAEEGL015843218.1_pt1 | contig 14195 bp, 9 predicted proteins | sample 9134231 | NCBI WGS metagenome assembly JAEEGL01 (sample SAMN16246548, study PRJNA631951) | gut metagenome | biome: gut microbiome; feature: rumen; material: fiber-attached | host: Bos | place: Iran: Karaj | collected 2018-10 | reverse complement strand
GGTGGATAAGGGCGGATTTTTATTCTATCCGTTCTCGAAGTGGATAACCAATCCGGCTAGGAAGGGAACCACCTACCTTAAGGAAATATGCGTCAGCAACTACGAGAAGGTCACTAAGGGTCAGACCATAGCCAAGATCGAGGTCATACCCGATAAGATCGAGATAGACAGACTGACAAGACAGATCAATCGCCATCAGGTACGACTGGTCAAGCTCCTTAACAAGAAGGCTGATCTTGATGCCGCCAAGAAGAAGGACAGAAGCCTGGAGCGAAAGATAGCCGACAACCAGAAGGAGACGGCGAGCATGCTCCGCCAGTTGAATAAGCTTAAAGAATATTCCGGGATAGTAGATATCAAGGCTCCTTTTGACGGGATCATTTCCGATGCGGAGACGGTTAAGGTCGGTGACCTTTTATACTATGGTTCCAACATAGTCGAGATGGCGGATGATTCGTTAAGCTATGTGATCATAAGCGATGACGACGGTAAATTAAATTACGGTAATCACGCTACGGTGTCATATATGGATGCCGAGTTTAAGACGACCACACTTGATACCCGGGTGGTCACGGTCAACAGAATGTATCGTTCCGCCAAGATGTCCGATGACTGGGCAATGATATCCATCCCCGAAGATCTCGCGGCCGAAGTGGCCGGAGTAAGCCTGGGCGAAGGCGGACGATGGGAGAGGAATACCTTCAAGGTCAATGTGACCACGAGGGATATCAAAAATGTTCTTATAGTTCCCAAACCTGCGGTAACTGTTAAGGACAAATCAACTTATGTCCGTGTTATTAATGATGACGGGACCGTTGAGCTTAGAAGCTTCGTGGCAGGCGGCTCCGATTACGATAATTATTGGGTCATTGAAGGCCTTGAAGAGGGAATGACGGTATGCTGGGAATAATGTTACAAAAAATGTGGCATAAGAGGTGGATGAACTTCAGCCTTTTACTGGGCTGTGTTCTTCTGGTGGGCACTGTCGTGAGCTTCCCTTTATATCAGAAGGCGGCCTATGACAGGATGCTTCAGGATGAATTCAGAAATTATGTTTCATCCGAGGGTGAGTTTCCTACCGTTATCCACATGAAGAATGTGTCGAAGAATGAAAAGAACGGTGCAACGATCACCAAGCTTGAAGCCTTTCAGGAAGAAATACCTGCCACTTTAAATGTCACACTCAAAGAAAATATAAGGTATTACTCGCTTATCAACGCGGTGGTCAAGTCGGATATGAACAGAGTCGAGATGGATGATACTCACATCTCTTTAGGCATGATGACCAACCTGCCCGATCATGTTGATATGATAAGCGGTGAGATGTATTCGGATAAGGGAATTACCGACGACGGCATCATAGAAGTTATCGTTTCACAGGAAAGCCTCGTCAAGCTCGGACTTTTGGTGGGTGAGACACTTACTTTTAAAGCCCTTGACGATTATTTGGGCAATCCGATAAGGATACTGGTCAAGGGAGTCTTTGTCCCCAATGATTCGGATCCGGATTACTGGCAGAGCAAGGATCTTGATACAAGCCTTGTCTGCTACATGAATGAGGATGTTTTCAGAGAATACTTTACCGGAGAAAGAGCCGGTAAATATATGATCACCTGCCATTATTATTCCTTGTTTGAATACGAGGATATGATCGCGGATGATACCCCTTATCTTGTGGAGAACACCAAATATCTTCTTGAGACCAGTAAATACAGATCTGTGGTCGATGAGCCCAGATATTATAATCTTCTGGTGGAATTTTCCAAGAAGATAAATAGGATAAGCGCCACATTGATAATCATGCAGGTACCGGTACTTATAATGCTCGCGGCATTCTTATTCATGATCTCGGGTCAGATGTATGAGATGGAGAAGAATGAGATCTCCGTTATCAAATCCAGAGGCTCGTCACGAGGCCAGATATTCAGACTATACCTGTATCAGGGCATTCTCCTTACCATAGTCGGAGGTGCTTTGGGAGTACTGCTCGGAGGGGTGTTTGCCAGAGTTTTGGGATCAGTCAGAAACTTCCTTGAATTCGACACCCAAAGAAGCCTTACCATTACCTATACCCAAAAGAGCACCATTTACGCCCTGGCGGCCATGCTCATTACCTTATGCAGCATTACGCTTCCGGCGATAGGACACAGTAAGGTCACTATAGTTAATTTAAAGCAGTCCAAGAACGTTCGTAAAAAAGCCTGGTGGCAAAGATTCTTCATCGATATCTTGCTTCTGGGTATATCGGGATACGGATATTATTCGTTCCACAAGAATATGACAAATGTGTCAGGTTCTGTTCTTTCGGGACAGGCCCTGGATCCTTTGCTATACGTAAGTTCATCGCTTTTCATAGTTGGAATGGGACTGCTATTTATAAGGCTTCAGCCTTATATAGTAAATCTTATCTACATCATCGGTAAGAAATTCTGGCATCCCGCCAGCTACATATCCTTCATGGAGACCATCAAACAAAGCGGTAAGCAGCAGCTTATAATGCTGTTTTTGATAATGACGGTCTCTTTGGGAATGTATCACTCGACCGTTGCCAGGACCATTCTGGAAAACGCGGTAAATAACACCGATTATAACGATGCGTGTGATATGATCCTTGCGGAAAAGTGGGTAGCCAAGGTGGATCAGGAAGGGACCAAGACGGGAGAGTATGAAGAACCCGACTACAAAAAGTTCGCTTCCATGGATTTTGCCGAAAAATACACGAAAGTTTATCTCGATAAGCAGGGCTATGTGTCCGAAAGCAAAAACGACAATCAGATCGTGACCATCATGGGTATCCATACCAGAGATTTCGGTTCCATGACCTATGTCGATAAAAGTATTCTTTCAAAGCATTACTATGAGTATTTAAACGACCTGGCCAAGGATCCCAAGGGAGTTCTTCTTTCGGATAATTTCCGGACCAAATTGGGCTATAAAGTCGGGGACACCATCACCGTTTACAATATGTTAAAAACGCCTGCCGCGTGCAACGTGGTCGGTTTCGTGGAATATTTCCCGGGCTATGCTCCGACAGTTACCGATCTTAATCCGGACGGAACAAGCTTCACTGCGGATAATTATCTCGTGGTCATGCACTACGATAATTCCAAGAAGGTATTCGGAACATTGCCTTATGAAGTATGGGTGGATCTTAAGGATGATGCGGACCCTGTTGATATCTACGACTGGATCGAAGAACATGATATAAGAGTCAAGAGGTATGTAAACAGAGCTTCGGATGTGGAAAAGACCATGGAGGATCCTCTTTTACAGGGTACGAACGGAGTACTTACCTTGGGCTTCGTAGTCACGATCATCCTGTGTGCGGTCGGATATCTGATCTACTGGATCATGTCAATAAAAGACAGAGAGCTTATCTTCGGTGTCTTAAGAGCCGGCGGCTTTCACAAGGGAGAGATCTTCCATATGCTTTTGGTGGAGCAGCTTTTTACCGGAGTATTCGCTGTACTAGCGGGTATCGGTATAGGCCTGATCTCTTCATACATGTTCGTGCCGATAATCCAGACCTCTTTTGCGTCAGCGACACAGGTACTGCCGCTCAGACTGATAATCGACGGATTGGACTTGGCAAGGCTCTACGGTGTCATCGCACTTGTGATGCTTACATGTCTTACGGTACTGGTAACGATCCTGTTCCATATGAATGTTACCAAAGCACTTAAATTAGGTGAGGAATAATTATGGATGGAATGATAAAGGGCAATAAGATAACAAGAGTCTTCCCCATACCGGGAGGAGAGTTCACGGCCCTTAAGGGAATAGATATTGATATAGCCGAGGGAGCATTCGCCATATTGCGAGGGCGTTCGGGCTCCGGTAAGACTACGCTTATGAACATCTTAAGCACGTTGGACGATCCGACCGAGGGAGAAGTTTTCCTGGACGGCGAAAGCGTCAAAAATATGTCCCAAAAGGAAAGGGAGAATTTCAGAAGAAAGAAGATGGGTTTTGTATTCCAGTCGGTTTCTTTGATCCCTTCTTTAAGCGCGTATCAGAACGTTGAATTTGCCTTAAGAATGGCCGGAGAGAAGATAAATAAAGAATCAGCCAAGAGGGTTGAAGAATGTTTAAGAAAGGTCGGCCTCGGAAACCGTATGTCGCACATGCCGCAGGAGATGAGCGGCGGCGAACAGCAAAGAGTGGCCATTGCCAGAGCTTTTGTTCATCATCCGAAGATAATCTTCGCCGATGAACCTACGGCTGAGCTCGATTCCGCCATGGCGGCTCAGGTTACGGAGACTTTCAAGCGCATGAGTCATGAAGAGGGCATAACCGTGCTTATGACCACGCACGATGTCGGACTCATGGGTGCTGCCGATATGCTTATAGAGTTATCTAACGGGGAGAGAGTATATGGAGACGAATAACAGTGTGGAAGCACAGGATAATAAAATGATCCGTGCCGAAGGCCTGGTTAAGATATATAAGACGAAGGAAACGGAAGTACTGGCGCTTCAGGGGCTTGACTTGGAGGTCGATACCGGAGAACTTACGGCGATCATAGGTAATTCCGGATCCGGTAAATCCACATTTTTAAATATGATAGGCGGTCTGGACAGGCCCAGTGCAGGTAAGCTGTGGGTGGACGGTAAGAATCTTTTTACCATGACGGAAAAGGAGCTGGTTTCGTATAAGAGGGATACCGTCGGTTTCGTATGGCAGAATAACGGAAGAAATATGCTGCCGTTTTTATCGGCCATGGAAAATGTCATGATGCCCATGTTTTTATCGGGCGAACAGGCCAAGAGAAATAAAGCTCTTGAGCTTCTTGAAAGAGTCGGTATGGCTCACAGAAAAAATTCGAGGATGAATATGCTCTCGGGTGGTGAGCAGCAGAGGATAGCCATAGCCATTGCTTTGGCGAATTCTCCGAAACTGCTTTTGGCGGATGAGCCTACGGGTTCCGTTGATGTCAATACCGCCAACTATATTTTTGACGTGTTTACGGAGCTTAACAATTCCGGACAGACAATATTGATAGTTACCCACGATATGGCACTTTCAAAGAAGGTAAAAAGAGTAATAGCCATTCGTGACGGTAAGATAAGCTCCGAGAGGATATTAAAAGAAAAGTATGCCGACAGGGTTAAGGAAACGGATATTAACTGGAGGGAAGAGGAAACTCAGAATGAGTATGCGATCCTGGATAAGGCTCACAGAGTTCAGATCCCTCAGGAACTGATCGAAGAAATGCAATTAATGAACAATAAGGTCAAGATTTCCGCAAGGAATGGTGAGATTATCATATCCAAGCCGGAATAAAATATGATTGTGAGGAGGGCAGTATCATGTCAGTAATAGCAACCAATCCAATATTACCGGGATTCTATCCCGACCCGTCGGTATGTGCGGTGGGCGATGATTATTATATTGTCAATTCGTCGTTTGCATATTTTCCGGGTTTACCCATCATGCACAGTAAGGATTTGGCTCACTGGGAACAGATAGGTAATGCACTGGACAGATCATCCCAGCTTCCTTTAAAGGATGCCGGTGTTTCGCGCGGTCTTTTCGCTCCCACGATCAGATACTATGACGGTGTGTATTACATCATATGCACCAACGTAAGCTACGGCGGGAATTTCATAGTGACTGCCGAGGATCCCAAAGGACCCTGGAGTGAGCCTCATTATCTGGAAGATGCTGACGGTATCGATCCTTCATTGTTCTTTGATGATGACGGCAAATGCTACTACATAGGAACTCATCCCAATCCCGACGGCTGTCAGTACGACGGAGACTGGTATATTTATATTTCAGAGGTTGATATAAAGAATTTCAAGCTCACAGGTGAGAAGAAAAATGTATGGAACGGAGCAATGAAAGGGATTCATTGGCCGGAAGGTCCGCATTTATATAAAATAGGCGACTATTATTACATTATCCATGCAGAAGGCGGTACGGGACCCGAGCATGCGATCTGCTGCGCAAGGAGTAAGACCGTTTTCGGACCTTATGAGAATAACTTTAAAAATCCCATCTTTACGCACAGGCACCTGGGCAAAAGATATCCGATCAAGTATGTGGGACACGGAGATCTCTTTCAGGCTGCCAACGGCGAATACTTCATGGTCATGCTTGCAGTCCGTCCCACGAAGGGACTTACCACTATGGGAAGAGAGACCTTCCTTGCCAGAGTTTATTTTGAAGACGAATGGCCTTTGGTCAATCCCGGAGTAGGTATGCTTACCGAAGAGATAAACACGAATCTTCCGGAGTTTGTTCCCGAGTGTGACCAGACTCTTACACCCGGTTCCGACAAGCATTATGAATTCGGAAAGATGGATGCTCTTACGCATTCATTTATGACTTTAAGAAATCCGGAAGATAATCTATACTTCTTTAATGAGAACGGGTTAAACATTCTTTGTTCTAAGGACAGAGTATCATACATATGCTTAAGACAGGATGCCCATGTGTTTGAGGCTGTAGCTGTATTAAGGACGGATCAGCTCTATAACGGCGCAAGAGCCGGTATCGTTTTGTTCCAGAACAGTGAATACCATTTAAGACTTGAGTATGCAGGCTGCAAGGGAACGGTTATATTGACCAAAGACGGTAAGGAAGAGAAGCTTTCATCCGTATTGGTAGCTGAAGATACGGTTACGTTGTTTATGTCCGTCAAGGGTCTTTCGTGCGACATCTATATCGGTACGGGCAATAAGGTCGAGCCTTTGATCAAAAACTGCGATATCTCATCATTATCCACAGAGGTCGCAGGCGGCTTCGTCGGCTGTACCTTCGGTATGTACGCCACAGGTATGGGAATGGATGAAGCTGACGACATCTACGCATGCTTTAAGTCGTTATCATACAGGCCCGTTAAAAACTAGGCCGTTTGCCATAAGCTTTTGATCTGTAAAGGAGATAGGTATGCCAAAGGTAAGATTTCACCTGCCGGGATTAAGATATAATTTTCCGCTTAATATGTTCTGGCTGAGTCTGCTTAAAACTCATCCCGACTTTTTCAGAAGCGATGTTGAGATAGCTTCCTGCTTCGGAACCTTCCCTTATGCTTTGTGGAACGGAGGGAGACTTCTGGGAGATGATCAATGCGATGAAAAGTTCATCAAAAACGTCATCAAGTCGTTAAACGATCAGAACATCCCGATAAGATATACCTTTACCAATCCTCTTCTTACCAAGGACGATCTTAACGATCCTTTTTGCAATTTCTGCATGGACGCTGCCAATAACGGAATGAATGAGGTCATTGTCTTTTCTCCGATATTGGAAGATTATTTACGGAACAAATATCCGGATTTTAAATTTACCAGCTCGACCTGCAAGGAGATCCGCTCGGTAGACGAATTAAACAATGAGCTTTCCAAGGATTATAAATATGTCGTTCTGGATTACAACTTTAACAACGACTGGGATATACTTAACAAGGTGGAGCACAAGGAAAAGCTCGAGATCCTGGTCAATGCGGTATGTGTTCCGAACTGTAAAAGGCGCGGAGAACATTATCGCCAGATAGCGCGTAATCAAAGGATCATGCTTGAGAACAGATCGTTACCGCCCGGAAAGAAGAAGCCCATCGAACCGTGGGAATGCGATTACGGCGATTACAATAATGTCTATACGATACAAAAGTACAACACTTTCGTATCTCCCGACGACATATGGAACAAATATGTGCCTGCGGGGATCAATAACTTCAAGATAGAAGGAAGAACGGCTTATCTTTTTTCTTTGATAGAGACATATTCACTGTTTATGTTAAAGCCCGAATGCGTCGGGGAAGCCCGTCTTATGCTCATCAAGAATCTTGAAAAAGCGGGAGTGTTTACTATATCAAGGCCCAGGCCGGCTCAATGGCCTTAACAGCGGGGGTTTATGGGAGACGAAAAGAAAGTATACTGGCATCTGCCGGGTTTTTACGTATATTTTTATCTGAATCAGATCATAATAAATCTAATGAAGGAGTATCCGGATAAATTTTATCCGGGATACACGGTCGGTTCTGTTTACGGTACCTTTCCCGGAGCCATCTGGAACGGGGGACGGGCCGTATTCGGCTTAAGTTCCAAAAAGGAGATTGAAACGATAATTTCCACCTTCAATAAGTTCGGTGTTCCGGTCCGCTTTACCTGGACCAATTCATTGCTTGAAGAAGAGCATGTTTACGATACTTATTGTAATCTCATCATGGAGAGCGCAAATAACGGCAAAAACCAGGTCCTGGTAAACCGTGATGTGTTGGAGAAGTATCTGAGAGATAAGTATCCGGATTTTGAGTATATCTCTTCGACGACCAAGAGGATCTTATCCAAGGAACGACTCGCGGAGGAATTAAAAAAGGACTATAAGCTGGTGGTCCTTGATTATGATCTTAATCACAATACCGGTGTATTGAACGATCTTAAGGAATATGCCGACAGGATTGAAATACTCGTGGACGAGATATGCTACCCGAACTGTCCCAAGAGAGTGGAACATTATCGGGATGAATCGAAGATGCAGCTTACTTTTGATAAGGGAACGGTGTTTGACTGTCCCAACACCAAGACCCGTCCGACTTTCGCAGAATGCAAGAAGCGTCCCGCATTTATCTCCAAGGAGGAGATAAAAACCTATACGGATATGGGATATGTGAATTTTAAGCTTGTAGGAAGAGGTCTTCCGAAAGAAATGGTGATCGACAGCTACATGTACTATCTCGTTAAAGATGAATACCGGGATGAGTTAAGATCAAAGCTTATAAATACAATGGACAAATTATTAAAACAGACAGGAAGATGATCATGGAATTTATTCTAAACAAAGATTCGGTATTAACTATTGAAAATGAGGCATTGCCCGGCATCAAAAGGATCGGAGGATATGTAACGGAAGATCTTAAGAAGGTATTCGGTTCTTTTTCTTCTTTATCGAATGATGTTTCGAGCCTTAAAGCGGGAGATGTTTTTGCAGGCACCATCGGGTTCTCGCCCCGTGTGGATGAGCTTATCACATCATCCAAGATCGATGTGGACGGGATAAGAGGCAAGCGCGAGGTTTATATGTACACCGTACTTGACGGCGTACTTCATATCATAGGCTCGGATAAGAGAGGAACTGTCTACGGATTGTTCAGGCTTTCTTCACTTGCGGGTGTCTCACCTTTTGTCAATTGGGGAGATGTTTATCCGCTCCGCAAAGAAAGCGTGGTCTTGACGGATTCAGATATGATCACATCCAAAGAGCCCTCGGTTAAATACAGAGGCTTTTTCATCAACGATGAGTGGCCTGCTTTCGGCAACTGGTGTAATAAGCGCTTCGGCGGCTTTAATGCCAAATGCTATGAAAGAGTATTTGAGCTTTTGCTCAGATTAAAAGGAAACTATTTATGGCCTGCCATGTGGTCGGCAAGATTCCATATGGACGGTCCCGAGCTTATGAATGCTTATTTAGCCGATGAGATGGGTGTTGTTATGGGAATGTCACATCATGAGCCCTGCTCAAGAAACGGTGAGGAATATAAGTACGTAAGAGGTAAGGATTCAATCTACGGAGACGACTGGAACTTCGCCAGAAATAAAGAAGGCATCACGAGATTCTGGGAGGACGGTCTTAAAAGAAATGCTCCCTTTGAGAATGTATTCACAGTGGGCATGAGAGGAGAAGCCGACTCCACGATACTGGGTCATGAGGCTACTTTAAAGGACAATATCGAGTATCTTCGCGATGTTTTGAAAACTCAGGAAAGACTTTTCAGAGAAAATGTAAATGAGGACGTGATGAAGGTTCCGAGAATGCTTGCCTTATATAAGGAGGTCGAGCCTTTCTTCTACGGAGACGAAAACACCCCCGGTCTTATGGATTCCGAGGATCTTGAGGGAGTGACATTGATGCTCTGTGATGATAATTTCGGTAATCTGCGTACGATCCCCACCGAACACATGAAAAATCATAACGGCGGCTACGGTATGTATTATCACTTCGATTATCACGGCTCACCCATTTCGTATGAATGGGTCAATTCAAGTTATCTTCCGAAAGTACATCAACAGATGTGTACGTCTTATGATAACGGGATCCGGGAGCTTTGGATAGTCAATGTCGGAGATATATTTACCACAGAGTTTCCCTTGGCTTATTTTCTGGAGCTTGCTTATGATTATGATAAGTGGGGAAGCTCAAATAAGGATTCGGCAAGCGAATTTACAAGAAAGTTTATAAAGGAGCAGTTTCCTTCATTTTCAGCTGTAGAAGAAGAAAGCACATACGAACTGCTTGACAGATATACGTATCTGGCTCATAACAGGCGCCCTGAGACGTTGAGCGTTAAGCGCCTTCTGGAAAATAAAAGGGAAGAAGATCTTGATGAATTATATAAAGAGTGCGTGAAGCTTATGCATAACTGCAAGCTTTTATATGACGGAATGAGCACGCTTAATAAATTCCCGTTCTATGAGCTTGTTTATTATCCTGCCATGGGTAATTTAAATACTCACCTTATGTGGCTTGAGAATGCTTACGCTGTCAATCTTGCTTCCATGGGAGCCGTGATGGCCAATGAGCTCAATGCCCAGGTACTTGAGAGGATCAAATTCGATCACGAGCTGGTAGAAGAACTTCACACGATCCATGACGGTTTCTGGTACGGAATGGGTATGTCCGAGCATATAGGCTTTGAAAACTGGAACGAAGAAGAATGCAAGTATCCCGTTCTTCCTCAGGTCATTCCTTCGAATAAAGCCAGGGTGGTAGCGTCAATCCCCGGAAGTCTTATATCTACCGAGGGCGGCGACTGGACGAAGAAGACACTTGTAACATATACGGATAAGGAAGGTGTGGTCATCCTCTTTGCCACATCATATAAAGAGACTCTGTTTTCGGTGAGCAATATAAGTCCTTATATCAATGTATGTGCCGATAGGGGAGTTATTACCGACGGCGGTTCGTTTGCCCTTAACTTCACTGTGGATGAAGAAAGCCTCAAAAAGGAAGGAAAGGGAGAATTTACCATCGATTTTGAATACGGACACATTAAGGTTTCGGTTTATCCCGAAAGCCTTAATCCCCGCATTGAGGAAGCCCTTTTGCCCGAAGGCGGCAAAGTGGTCGTTAAAGCGCCGTATGACGGCAAATATTTCCTGGATGTATTTATGGCACCTACCAATCCGCCGTTTGTCGATAACAAACTCTTATTTGACCTTCAGGTAAATAACGATGTTCCGGAAACTTACAATGCGGTTTCCGATACGTTTAAGGTCGGAGACAACGGATTTGAATGGTACGAAGGGGTATTGAATAACGTAAGGGTAAAGCGATGTGTCGCAGAGCTTAAAAAAGGCGATAACACCGTAGTGTTAACGCCCAAGAGTATCGGTATGGTATTTAAGAAGATCATAGCGAGGTTTGACGCGAAGCTTTAGTACATAAAGCCCTGTACTCCGTGGGAGAACAGTGGTTTATGCTCTTAAAGGTCCTGTTAAAGGTCGAAAGTGATGCAAACCCCGATTGAAATGCGATCTCGGTTATTGAAAGTTCAGGCTTCAGAAGTAAAACTTCCGAAGCCTTTACTCTTTTAAAGCAAAGGTATTCATGGAAGTTCTGGCCCGAACACTGTTTAAACAGTCTTGAGAAATGGAATTTACTGAATCCCGCCACGAATGCCACGTCATCCAGTGTGACATCCTCGGTGTAGTGGGAATCGATGTATTCGAATGCGATCGAGAGCTTTTTGGTAAGCTCTTTTTGCTTAGAGGATTCCAAACTTGAATAATCCTTGTCACCCAGGATCCTGTATCGGCCGAGTGCCACGAAGAAGGACAAAAGCCTTGAATAAATGACGAGCTCGAAGAAACTGTTTTGCTCTGCATATTCACGCACTATCTGCTTTAAAAGACTTATTTCACGATTGTATAACGGGCTTGACTCATCCATGGGAATAAGGGTAAGCTGAGATAAGAACGGAGTTAAAGAAGCGAAGCCGCTCAAGTGAGAAACTGCCGCATAATCAAAAAGGCAGATGAGTCTGGCACCGGTATCCGGAGCTATGAGTTCATGCAGCTCGCCGGCCGGGATCACCAAAATATCTCCGGGATTTAAGACATATTCACCCTTTTGGGTTTTAACGGTATAAATGTTTTCGAGAGGAACTATGATCTCCACGGCATAATGCCAATGGATGGGAAACGAGACGGATTCTAAGTTGTACCAAACGCGAATGGAAGATCCGGCGAGAAACTTAACCACTTCCTGGTCACCGTCTTCAGTACGGTGAAAGAAGGCTTCATTACGCGAACGAGCCTTGTCCAGGATAGAAACGTCAAATGTATCTATAATAGAAGAATCCATATTATAACCCCGATAAATCGTTTATCTTAACAATTTCTGTAACTATATTAGCAAAAAATGATATGCTAACTAAGCTCCCTCATGGTATGATTATACAGTCTGGGGACGAAAATTTCAAAGAAATTGATTCACTTACAGGAGGATTTTTTATGTTATACATAGGTGTTGATCTGGGTACTTCGGCCGTTAAGCTTTTATTAATGGACGAAAAGGGCAAAATCGAAAATATAGTTTCAAAGGAATATCCCTTGTATTTTCCCAATCCCGGCTGGTCTGAGCAGAAGCCCGAGGATTGGTGGACACAGGTAGTTGCAGGTATCAAAGAGCTTGTCGCAAATGCCGACAAGTCAAAAGTTGCCGGAATCTCTTTCGGCGGACAGATGCACGGACTTGTGGTTTTGGACGAAAACGATAATGTTATCCGTCCTGCTTTGTTATGGAATGACGGAAGAACAGCTAAAGAAACCGATTACTTAAATACTGTCATCGGCAAGGATAAGCTTTCTCAATACACTGCAAATATTGCTTTTACAGGATTCACGGCTCCGAAGATCTTATGGATCAAAAATAACGAGCCCGAGAACTTTAAGAAGATAAAGAAGATCATGCTTCCCAAGGACTATATCGCATACAAGCTTTCAGGCGTAAACTGTACCGATTATTCGGATGCATCCGGTATGCTCTTACTTGATGTTAAGAACAAGTGCTGGTCAAAGGAAATGTGTGATATCTGTTCAATTTCCGAAGATATGCTTCCAAAGCTTTATGAAAGCTATGAGGCAGTGGGAACACTTAAGGAAGATGTGGCAAAAGAGCTCGGACTTCCCGCAAACTGTAAGGTTGTAGCCGGCGCAGGCGATAACGCAGCCGCAGCAGTCGGAACCGGAACGGTAGGAGACGGAATGTGTAACATTTCGCTCGGTACTTCGGGAACCATCTTTATTTCTTCAAACAAGTTCGGAGTTGATTCCAACAACGCACTTCACGCTTTTGCGCACGCTGATGGTGCATATCATCTTATGGGATGTATGCTTTCGGCTGCTTCATGTAATAAGTGGTGGATGGAAGAGATCTGTCAGACTAAAGAATTCGCCAAGGAGCAGGAGCCAATTACCGATGATAAGCTTGGTAACAACCACGTTTACTTCCTGCCTTATTTAATGGGTGAGCGTTCACCTCATAACAATCCCAACGCACGCGGAACCTTTATCGGTCTTACAATGGATAATTCACGTGCCGATATGACACAGGCCGTACTTGAAGGCGTGGCATTTGCATTAAGAGATTCCTTCGAGATCGCCAAGTCTTTGGGAATAAAGATCGAAAGAACCAAGATCTGCGGTGGCGGTGCCAAGTCTCCTTTGTGGAAGAAGATGATAGCCAACATCCTTAATATCAAGGTTGATGTGATCGAATCAGAAGAGGGTCCCGCTTTGGGCGGAGCCATGCTTGCTGCCGTAGCATGCGGAGAGTATGCATCGGTTGAAGAGGCTGCTTCCAAGATCGTTAAGATCGTTGATACGGTAGAGCCCACACCCGAAATAGCAGCTAGATACGATGCCAAATACAGCATATTCAAGAAGATCTACCCTACGGTTAAGCCTATATTTGATGATATAGTAAAATAACAGGGGGATCGTCTTTAAGGTATAATCTTGGGAATTTTGGGATCCCAATTTTATATATAAATAGCAATCAAAGGAGGGTTTTTGCATGATTAATTTACCCAAAGTTAAAATCGGTATCGTTGCAGTGAGCCGTGACTGTTTCCCGGAGTCATTATCCGTTAACAGACGTAAGGCTTTGATAGATGCTTACAAGGCTAAGTATGATGCAACAGATATCTATGAATGTCCTATCTGTATCGTTGAATCAGAGATTCATAT
>JAEEGL015839638.1_pt1 | contig 14195 bp, 7 predicted proteins | sample 9134231 | NCBI WGS metagenome assembly JAEEGL01 (sample SAMN16246548, study PRJNA631951) | gut metagenome | biome: gut microbiome; feature: rumen; material: fiber-attached | host: Bos | place: Iran: Karaj | collected 2018-10 | reverse complement strand
GTTTGAACATCCATTGAACTAGTAGCTTCATCTAAAATAATAACTTTACTTTTTTTTAAAGCAGCTCTAACAAAACAAATTAATTGTTTTTCCCCAATTGATAAATTACTTCCATTTTCTTGAATTTCAATATTTAATCTTTTATTATTATCTTCAATTTGTTTAAATAAAGAAAATTCATCTAAAAATTTAATAATTTCATCATCTGTATAAATATCCATAGGATCTAAATTTTCTCTTAAAGTACCTTCAATTAAAAATGAATCTTGAGGAACAATAGTAATACTTTGTCTTAAATCATCTAAATTTATATCACTAATATCAATACCATCAATTTCAATTTTACCACTATAAGCTTCAATAATTCTACTTAATGAAAGTACTATTGAACTTTTACCACTTCCAGTTCTTCCTACTATACCTACTTTTTCACCTGGATTTATTGTTAAATTTAATCTTTTTAATATAATTGGTGTAAATGGACGATATTTTGCAGAAAAGTTTATAAATTCAATTTTACCATTATTTGGCCATTTACCTTTCATTATCTTAATTTCTTCATCTTTAATTGGATTTTTTTCTCCTTTTATTTCTGTTACTGTCTCACATCTTTCTAAACTTACCATTGCTACTTCTATTTGACTCATAAAATGTAATACATTTGCTAATTCGTCACTGAAATCATGTGCATATTCTAATATTAAACCTATTGCTTGTGGTGAGAAATTTTCTTTTTTATATATTAGGAACATTATTATTATTCCTAAAAAGAAATGTGAAGCTATTCTTAATCTTTGATAATACCATTTTTTTGTTCCTTCTATATAGTAATGTACTGCGAAATGATCATCTAATCTTTTATATATTTTTGATTTGCAATTTTCTTCTACATTTGCACTACGAATTAATTCAACTCCTTTTATTGATTCTGATAATATTGTTATTATTGGTGAGTAACTTACTCTATGTAAACGAGTTAAATTTCTTCCTGCTCCGATATAATAATTTGTTAATAAGATTGATATTATTAATAATATTGGAGATAATATTAATATTATACTATTAAACATGTAACATATATATATTGAAACAAATAAACATATTAATGATTTTAAAAATGCTGTTACTATAACAATTATAGTTTGAACTAAATCAATATCTTTTGTTAATCTATTTAATATTTGACCAATTGGTACTAAGTCATGGAATAAATTAATTGGTGCTCTTAATAATTTATATACCATTGTCTCATGTAAAGTTTTTAATGAATGAAGTGTTGTTCTAGTTATAACAAATTCAATTAAGAAATTTAATATTATACCGATAAAACTTATTCCAATATATCTATAAAAGTGAGAATAATGTTTTTTAATATTCATTCCTTTTTCCTTTATATGATTAATTTCTTGTTCACTTTTTGACCAAGAAGTAACAAAAAGTTGTCTATAAGCTTCACATATTCTAGAACTAAGAATAAATATAATTAAAAGAATAAAAACAATAAATCCACCTTGAACTTTAATATAAATTAAATATGAACTTAATGATATTTTTCCTTTTTTAGCCTTTATTGATAATGGATTTTCCATAGATTTTTGAATTATTTCTTTCTCATTATCAGTTTTATCAGTCATTTTATTTAATTCATTCATTATAATTTTTTTATCTGCTTTAGAAAGTCTTCTTGATCTTTTTCTATCAGCAGCTCTTTTATTTTCAATTTCTTCTTTTTCCTTTTTATCTTTTTTTTCTTTAACTTGAATTTCATATTCTTGACCAAATTTTTTAACAAATTCATTAAAATTACCATCAAAGATAATTTTTCCTTTATCCATATAAATAATTCTATCAACAAGAGATAAATTACTTAATTCATTAGTAATTAAAATTCTACCTTTATCTTTTAAATAATCAGCAAAAGCTTCTTTAAAAATATTATTACCAACTTTAGCATCAATTGAAGCAAGTGGATCATCTAATAAATATAAATCAGCATCTTTATATAAGCATCTTGCTAAAGATACTCTTGCCCTTTGACCACCACTTAAATTACCTCCAGAAGAACTAATTTCATTTTCATCTCTTTTAGGAAATGAATCAAAATCAGGTAATAATTGACAAACTTTAATAACTTTATTATATCTTTCTTCATTCATTTCATTAAAGAATAAAATATTATTTTTAATTGTATCATTCATTACCCAAGCTTGTTGTGGATCATATGATACTGTACCATTTACAATTACTGTATTTTTATGTGATAAAAGATTAAAATTATTCATTATTGAATTTATTAAACAACTTTTACCAGAACCAGTTTGACCTAAAATTGCTATGAATTCACCTTTTTTAATTGTAAATGATATATCAGATATTAATGGAACTATTTCACCTAATTCTGAATCGAATGAATTATCGATTTGATGATGTTCTGGTAAATCTGTTTCACTTGTTACTCCAAATGTTGCTTTATCAAATTTAACTAAGAGATTTTCATTTAAATATAAATTTCTATCTTCAAATGATGTGTAATCATGTTCTGGTGTAAAGAGGAATTTTTGTAATCTTGTTATTGATATTAAATTACTGAAAAATTCACTTATCATTAATGGAATTGCCATTAATGGACTTGTCATTAATGTTATTAATTGAAGAAATGTAAATAAATCTGAAATTTCAAGTGCTCTATTTGAAAAGACATAAATACCTAATGATACTATTAACATTACTAAAGGCATATTTGAATTTATTAATGTTCTAGTTACATCAATATTAAAATTTTTTCTTAAATAATGTAATTCATCATTTCTACTTTGTTTAATTTTTTTTGCAAATGTATCTTCCCAACCATTAATTTTAATATTTTTTATTATTTGAAAAATAAAAGTTACAATTCTCATTCTATCATCTTTTTTTTCTAATAATATTTCTAAATTTCTAAGATAAGCAACTTGTAATAATAAAATTAAACCAATTAATCCAAATAAAACAAATAAAGCATAAGTAAATTTAGGTCCAAAAAGATGAAAAAGTAAAATAATAGAAATTAAAACTCTTAAAGGCATAGAAACAATTTTAGGACCAACAAAGAATAAATAACCAATTTTTTCAGAATCAACTTCAACTAAATTCATTTTTTCTCCTTCAGCCTTACTTGCATTTGGGCTATTTGTATTACCATTTAATATTTTTTCATATAATAAAGCATTCATTTCATTAGTAATTCTTTCACTTAACATAACATTTCTAAATTCAACTTGTTGTGTAAAAATAGTCATTAATAACTTAACAGCAATAAATAAAAAAGAACTTTGATAAATATCAAATTCATAATTTTTAATATTTTCCCATAAAGATACATTATTATTATAAATAAAATTAGTTCCAAAATTTCCAGTTGAAAAATGTTGAATAATAACTCTAAAAAAATACATATTTAAAAATTCAAAAGCAATATTACAAAAATCTAATATTTGAAGAAATAAAATTGCTTTAATATGAACTATAAATATTGCATGAGCTAAAGGATATTTCCAATTTTTGTGTTTGGAAAAATTTTGCCATGATGTTTGTAATGGAGTAATGTTATATCTTGTTGATTGTGTTGGATGTAATTCACTTACGTCTGATGTTTTTAATACTCCTTTATTTGATATTTGCATTGCTAATCTTGACCAAGAAAAAAATATTCTTGATAGAATGTTTGAATTGTAGAAGTTTACTTGTTTTTTTGGCTTTTCTAATGGAGGAGTTTTTCTACTTTCTTCTGTTAATAGTTCTTCAAAAGATGATGATGTTGAACTTATTGATATTGAGTCCATTATTGAATTATTTTTTTATTTTATATCATTTTTATATTAAAGTTATGTTTTTTTTTATAATTTAAGATTTTTAATTTTCTAGTCATATTTAAAATGATATTTTTGATTGTTCTTTATTTTAGAATATATTCTAATTTTGGATATTAGTTTTTCAATTTTTTTATTTTTTTTTGATTTTATTTTATTTTTTATATATTTTTTACTCTAGGAAAAAAAAATTTTTTTTTGGAGAAAAATGGTTAATTGTTAACATATAAAAAATAATAATATTTTATATATTTTCTTTATTTAAAAAAGAAATGTGTATTAAAATATAAAATTATAAATTTTAAATATTGTAAATATATTAATTATATATTCATTAATATATCAATTATATTATATAATATTTTTAAATATTTAAATTTTGATAAAAAATAATTTATTCAATTATATCTACTATCAAAAATTATATTTTTTTAGAAAGAAAAGAAGGAAGTCCCTCAATTTCATTATTATCTATTTCTTTATTTTGTGCTAAAATATATTTTTCAGAAAAAGATTTTTTTCTCATATTACTAGTAGTTTTATCATAACCATTTAAAATTGAATTTTGACAAATTCTAATATCATCTAAAATATTTAATAAATTACCTTCTTGATATCTTCTTGTCATTTCACTAGAAAAATAACCAGGAATAGAAAAACCATATATTTTTTTTTCATAACCTCCAGAAAATAAAATATTATAATTTTTATTAAAAATCATTCTATAAATAAATTGAGAATTATCATCAATAATACATTCAGAAAAATCTTTAAAATGAGATAAAATTTGAATAGTACCATTATTTAATCCAACATAAATATCTTTTTTATTTGGATTATATAAAGCATCCCTTACACCAAAAGGTAAATTAAAAGAAAAAACTTCATTTATATAACTTCTATCTTTTTGAAGTGAAGTTGAATATTCTCTTTGTATATTAAAATACTCATTTTCAATTCCTTTATTATTTTTTTTCTCTAAATTAAAACCAAACATATCAAAATTTCCTTCAGAATCACCAATGAAAATTTTACAATTTTTAAAATCAGTTTTAAATAAACTAATATTTTTTAATTGATTTTCTAATACAAAAAGTAAATTAATAACAGAATTATCTTTTGATATAGAACCAATAAATAAAGTACCATTAATATCATATGAAATATATAAATTAGGATAATTTACAAAATTTCCTTTATTATTATTATTAAAGTAATTAAATCCAATTAAATTTTCTTTACTTGCTGGTAATTTACTTATTTTTTTCTTACTTTCTACAAAAGAAATTCCAATTTCCCATTCATTATAACATGCAGTATAAATATATTTTGTATTTGAATTATATCCTAATCCAATTATTCTATTTTCATCATCTGATACTTTAATTATGTTTATTGATTTTAATATATTTGTTAATCCTGATGATTTTATATCTGTTTCAAATACTTCTATTGTACCATTAAAATAACATACAAATAAATAATTTCCCTTTTCATATGGGATTAATTCTAGTTTTGATATTTCACTTATTGTATCTAGAGAATATAATAATTTTGAATTTTTGTCTTTTTCTTTTTCTATTGTTTCATTTTTTTCTTTATCTGATTCTTTTTCATTTGTTTTTTCTAATGAATATATTAATATTTGACCTAAGTTTTCTTTTTTAAAAAATAATTTAACTTTTGTAAATAATTTTTTGTCAAAGAAATTTTTTTCTACTTTTTTTGCACAACCAATAATTAATAAATTATATTCATCTAAAAATATCATATCACAAACTTCATATTTTAAATTATTTATTTTGAATTTAACATCTGGAGAAAATTGTTTAATTTTATCAAAATGTTTATCTAATTCAAAAAAATTAATAAAAACTTTTGAATTAAAAACATCTGCTCTATAAATAATATTTTTTAAATAATTATTTAATTCTGAACAAATATTATTTAATATTAAAGATGAATCATTATTATTTTTTCCAAATTTTGGTTTTGGAGGAAGATTAAGACAAATTTTAGATAATTCATCTATAAAATGTTTAAAGTCTTCTACTCTTTTATTAATTGTCCATTTTTGTTTAGAAATATTTGAAGTAATATCTATTTGAAATAAAATTATTGGAGTTTTTGATATTGGATCTATTTTTTTATCCCATTTATCCATTGAATATGTCAATTGAAAATCTTCTGGATTAATGTCGTTTTCATCATCATTTTCCATAATTAAAATAATAAAAAAATATAATAATCAAAAAATCAAAAATAAAAAAAATTAAGTATTTTAATTCTTTTTTTTATTTTTTGTTAAATTTTATTTTTAATTAAACTAAAAAATAATATTATTCATATATATATATAGTTATTTACAATTATATTTTTTTAATGCCCATATTCTTCATAAGAATATAAATTATATATATCTTTTTATTTTCGATTTATATTAGTAGATCTAAATATAATTTACTTTTATCTTTATTTTTGATAATATCATTTTAATTTTTATATTATTATCATTTATAAGATAAATGAAAAATTTATATAATAATAATTTTTTAATAAAAATACAAAAAAAAAATTTATTTTAATTATACAGTATATTCATTTAAAGCATTTTCTTCATCTTTTTCTCTAGCCTCGTTTCTTTCTTTATCTCCTAACCAAGTATTATTAGAAATTTCATACCAATCATTATAATCATCAATAATTTGTAATTTAGAATAAAAATTTTCTTGAAACTTTAATAACTTTTCTTTATGATTATAAGCACTTTTAGCATTATAATCCTGAACAATACTATTTAAATATTCATTATTATTTAATAATTTTTTCCCACAAGCAATACAAATTTTATCTCCTTCTTGTAAACAATGTATTCTTCCACAATTTAAACAAATCCCAACTAAAGGATGTCTTTCTCCATAACAAAAACAATCAAATGTTCCTTTTTCTAATTTATTTTTATAATGTTTATCTAATATTTTAAATTGTTTATTTTTTCTTGCTTTTTCTACTAATTCTGCACTTTGTAATGGTGGAAAATTTTCATCGTTTATTTTTGGCATTAATAACATTTGTTCTAATGTCTTTTCTTTTTGTTTTTCTTCTTTTTTATTTTCTTTTTCTTTTTCTTTGTTTTTTAATTGTTTTAATTCTGATAAAAAATTTGATATAACTTTTTTTCTTTCTTTTATTTTTTTTTCTTCTTCTATTGAATTTGATAATAAACATTTTTCTAATTCATGTAATATTTCATCTTCTTTTTCTCGTAAAGGTAATTTTGATACAAATTCATATACATTTGAATGTTTTAAACTGGTTTTTTTATATTCAAAAATTATTTCAGTGTATTTATTAATAAATTCTTCCATGATAATAATATTAAATAATTAATTTTATTTAAATTTTAAATATTTTAATTTAATAAAATTTATTGTCTCAAAAACTAAAATAAAAAACTTAAATTATTCTTTATTCATTTTACTTATTTTTTCACATTTCAAAATATAATAAATAAAAAAAAAAAAATAAAACAAAACTATTTTTTCTCTTGACACAAATGTACATTCCCTTGATAAACACTTTCTTTATAAACAAATTCTTTTCTAAAATCAATTAAATTATTCCAAAAATTCTCTTTTTTATTACCAAAACCTTCACAATCAAATTTATTAACAAATTCCATAATTCTAATAGCTTTTTTTTTAACAATATCATCTTTATTATGTAAAGCTTCATCAGGACAACCAATTAAATATTGATAAATTTCAGCTTTATCTTCTTCTAAAGCAGAAGTAGAATAATGATTAATAAATCCTTTAATATTAGGATCTAATTTAATCCAAACTCTTTCATATTCACCCCCTTTACCATATTTAAAATTAGGTTCATTTAATTTATTCCATTCACTATCTTCATATGATTTATCATCAACATAATCAATATAATGAAAAAATTCATGATGAAATACTATTCTAATATAAGCAAAATTTCTTTCTTGTGTTGCTAAAATTAAACTTTTTGTATCATAATAATCAGGACATCCTGATCTTTCTTGTGAATAATTTGGTGTTGTGAATTGAATATCATGAACAAATATTATTTGCTTTATTTGAGATTTTTTTATAAAAGATTTTGGATATAAACATAATTCCATAAAAAAAATTGGGAAATACATATCTAAATCTTCTTCTGTTGTTGGATTACATGATAATTTATATGCTATTACATTTATATTGAAATTTTGTTCTGGGATTGTACATTTTATTTTAAAACGAGAAAATAATTTTTCTATATCTGGTTTTATTTGATTGAATATTCCTTTTATTTTTTGATATTGAAATTTTTTTATTGTTTTATTTGGTTTGAATATTTCATTTATGTATATTTTTACTAGTGGTTTATTTAAAAATGAATTTAAAATATCATAGTTTTCTAATTTTTTGTAATTGCCTTGGAGAATAAATTCATTTGATGTTGATAATTGAAGTACTTTTATTTTTTGATATTCAAATTTTGATTCTGTTTCTTCATTTTCTAATCGGAAGTAGGGAAAATTTTTACATGGACATATTTTTGAAAATAAATACTTTATGCATGACATTAAATAATTTTTTTGATTTTAAGGAATTATTTTTTATTTGATAATTTAAATAAGTATTAATTTCATTATTAATCAAAGTGATATTGTTTTTTTAAATTGTAATAAATAATATAAATTATAAAATAAAAGTGAGAAAATGGATATAATAATTATTTCTATTTGTTAATTTATATTTTTGATTAAGATAAAATTTAGTGAATTTATATTTAATTTAATATTTAAATAATAAAAAGAATTTATTTTAATATTTTTAATAGTATTTTCTTGGTATAATATTACTATATATTTTTTTTGAATTAATTCTATTTTTATCTATCATTTTATTAATAGAAACTCCAGAATTATTTCTTCTAATATATTTAGAATAATAATTATTTGGAGTATTATTTTTTATATTAATATTTTTATTATTCATATTTTTTCTTGTTGGTGTATGATTATTTTTATATCTTGTTTTTATTGTTGTTAATTTTGGAGTATCTATTCTATCATTTAGTCTATCTTCTATATTTTTTTTATTTGATTCTGTTTTTATATTTTCATTTAATTTTATTTCTTTTGTTTTATAATATAAAGATGGATTAAGTTTAAATGATGATGATATATCATCATTATTTTTTTTAATTTCTCTACTTGAATATGCTATATTCATTTTATATTGTTTTTCATATATATTTTTTTTTATTGAATTTGGATTTATATTTTGTAAAGAATATTCTTTTTTATATTGTGAATTTTTAGTATAATTATTAATAGGATATATTTCAATATTTTCTTTTTTATTTTTTTTATTATTATTATAATCAGCTTCATAATTTTCATTAAATTTAATTGATGTATTAACTGAAATGGGAACAGTTAAACTCTTTAATTTTTTTTTATCAGAAGGAAGTAAAATACAATATTTTTCATCATCCAATTCATTATTACTATTATTATCATTATTAAAATTTTTATCTTCATTTAAATTATTTTGATTTGACATTAAATTAAAATTAGAAATCAAATTACTATTATGAGACAATTCAACATTACTATTATGATAAGTATTAAAATTATTTAAATTATTCTCACTAGAATTATTTGTACTAACACTAATATTTTTACCATTTAAAATCCTATTATTTAACTCATTTAACATTTTTTCTTTTTCATTTAATTCACATTCTTTCTCTAAAATTTTCTTTTCTCTATCTAATAATCTTTTTTCCATATTTTCTAAATCTTTTTGTTTACTTTTTAAATTATCTTCATAAATTTTAATCTGAATTAAAGTTTCCTTAATTTTCATTTCTTTTATCCTAATACTAACTTGAGGAATATTTAATAAATCATCAGAACTAGGTCTATCAAAAGGATTAACATTAATCATCCATTTAATAACTTTCCATAAATCATCAGAATATCTAATATTAATTTTATTAATTTTCCCACTTTTAATTTTTAAACTTAATTGAATTTGATTTTTTGCTTCAAAGGGTGGATTAAAAGTAGTAATTTCATATAAAAAACAACCAAGTGACCATATATCACTTTTTTCATTATATTTATTTTCTTCAATCTGTTCAGGTGACATATAATAAGGAGTTCCTACATTAGAATAAGCAAATTTTGATTCATTTGATAATTCTCTACTTAATCCAAAATCACCTAATTTTATATTTGAATCTTTATCTAAAAATATATTTGAAGGCTTTATATCTCGATGTAATATTTTTCCTTCTTTATGTTTATGACAAAAATTTACTGCTAATAAAACTTGAGTAAATATTTTCCAAATTATTTCTTCTGATATGTATTTTTTTTCATTTTTTAATCTTTTTATTAATTCATTTAAATCTCCTCCTTCACAATATTCCATTATTATATAAATTTTTTGGTTTTTTTTATCTATTATTCTGTCATAGTATTTTACTATGTTTGGATGTTTTAATTCTCTTAAAATGTTTACTTCTGATACTATTTGTTTCTTTTCTTTGTCTGATAGTTCACTGTAGTTTAATTCTTTCCATACTAATATTTTTTTGTCTGATTTACGAATAATTTTTGTTATTTTACCAAAGTTACCTTTTCCTATTATATTTAGAATTTCATAATTTTCCATTTTTTTAAATTTTAAAAAATTAAATTTATTTTTTTTTTATTTGTTATTGTATATAATTTAATTTTTTTTTCAATTTAAATCTTATTTTAATATATTTTTATGTGGATAAATATTTATAGAATTCAAATTCAAATTTTATTATGTATACTTCAATTAAAATATTAATTTCAAAAAATAAATGAAACTATTTTGCATAAAAGCTTTTATTATAACAAGAATATTTTACATAATATTTACTCAATTAATATTTGAAACTAATTTAGTAAGGAAAAGAGATTTTTCTTCAGAAATTATAGCAACAACAAATATAGAAAATATATCAAAAATAGAAAAATTAACTTTAAAAATATTAAAAGGTTTTATTTCATATGATGGTCTTCAATTTGAATTTATATCTAAAAATGGTTATATAAGTGATCATGTATTTTGTTTTTATCCTTTATTTCCTTATTTATCAAAAATTTTTACTCCTATTTTTCAATTATGTGATTTTAAAAATGAGAATACTCCTTATATTTTATCTGGACTTATTTTTAATAATATATTAGGTTTATTAAATTGTATAATTTTATCTTATTTAATTAATGATTTAACTGGAAGTAAAGAAAAAGGAAAAATTTCTGCTTTGTTATTTTTAATTAATCCTGGAACAATTTTTTATATGGCTTATTATTCAGAAAATCTTTATTTTTTTTTAAGCTTATTATTAATTAAAGAATTAATTAATGAACAATTTAATTTATTTTATTATATAAAATTAAGTGTTATTATTATATGTCTTCTTTTGACTAGATCAAATGGATTAGTTTTACTTTCTTTTTTTATTATTCCCATTTTTAATAAATTATTTAGTCAAATCAATCAGAAAGACAAAAAAAATTTTACAAATAATATTTTAGAAAATATTAAATTCTTTATTTGTTTAATTTTCAATAATTTTTTATTTATTTTATTGCATGTTTTATTATGTTTTTTTGGACTTATAATTTTTTATTGGATGGTTAATTTAAGACCAAAGAAAATAATATGTAATTATATAAATCAATTAATAAATTATAATTTTTATAGATTTACAGATTATTGGAATTATTGTAATAATTTAAAGAGTCCTATTAAAACTATTTATAACTATTTACAAAAGTCATATTGGAATGTTGCTTTTTTAAGTCAATATAAATTAACAAATATAGATAAAATTTTATACTCAATACCAATGCATATACTAGGATTTTATTTAATCTACAAATCATTAAAACAATTTAATTTCAAATCATTATTAAAATTCAATTTATATGATTTTTTTTTTATTGAAAAGTCATCTATAAATATCATTGAATTAACTTTTATATTGGGAGGATTAATTAATTTTTTTGTTTTATATTTAACTGTATTATTTATTGCATATATAAGTATTAATAATAGATTATATACTGGCCATCCTTTATTATATTATTGGTTATCTGATGATGTTTTAAAATATTTCAAAGGAGAAAATAAAAAAGGATTTGTAATTCTTTTATATTTCTTTTCTTTTTCCCTTTTATATTTCATTACTAATATTGGAGGATATAATGGAATTTAAAAAAAATAAAATAATTTAAATAAGGTTATATAAATGTATTTTTTTATTTTTAAATATTAATTTAATTATTAAAAAATGTTTTTAGATGAGAATGATATCATTAATAAAAATGAATTTGAAAAAATAGAAGAAAAAGCAATTTGTTCAATATGTAATGGAATAATTTATGAACCAGTAGAATGTATAAATTGTAAAAACTGTTTTTGTAATTCATGTATTGAAAAATGGAATAAGCAAAATAAAACTTGTCCTTTTAAGTGTGAAAATTTTAAATTTGGTAAATGTGAAAAAATGAATAATTTATTATCAATTCTTATATTTAAATGTAAAAATGGATGTAATGAAAGAATTCCTTATTTGAAATTAAATGAACATTATAATAAAAATTGTATTAACCTAAGTTATAAATTAAAATATTTAGAATTAAAAAAAATAGTTAATAAATTAAAACAAGAAAATAATGAATTAAAAAAAAATCATGAAATAAAGGATAGTTTTCAAATAAAAATAAAAAAACATGAACATCCTTTAGTATTAGTAAAAACAATAAGACCAATTTGGATTTGTAATAATTGTTCAATAGAATTTGAAGAAGAAAGTAGTTATTATTGTAGTGTTTGTGATTTTGATTTATGCATTCCATGTTTAGAAGATGAATTATTAAATTATTAAAAAAAAAATAAAATATATTATAAAATATTATTATTTTAATAAATTATATTTTTATAAAAATTTTTGTATTATAAAAACCATTAGGATAAATAACTTCCAAAAATAAATTAAAAAATGGGATGTTCTAACGTAACAATTGAAAAAGAAATATTATCAAAATATTCAAATTATGTAATATGTGAACACAATATAACAGATGAATTTTTAGGAAAAAAAATTCGTGTGATGAATCACAATCATGAAAATTATAAATTAATTCCTGCAAATGTAGAAATTTATATAAATGGTGAAAAAAAGGATTCTGTTTATGATTATGATATGAATCAAAAAGGTAAAAATAAAATTATAATAGGATGTAAAAATCAATTAACAGATATAAATACATTATTTGCAAGTATATTAACATTGCATTCAATAGACTTAACTCATTTTGATACTAGTAAAGTTTTTAATATGAAATCATTATTTTTTGATGCTTCAACAATAAAACATTTAAATTTATCTAAATTTATTACTAATAATGTTACAGATATGAGTTTAATGTTTAAAGATTGTTCTTCTTTAGAAAGTTTAGATTTATCAAATTTTAATACTAGTAAAGTTACTTGTATGAGAAGTATGTTTGATGGATGTTGTTCATTAATTCATTTAAATATTGATAATTTTGATACTGGAAATGTTACAACTTTAAGAAGTATGTTTTCATTATGTTCTTCTTTAAAATATATTAATTTAAGTCATTTTAATACAAAGCATTGTACTGATATGAAATTTATGTTTTATGAATGTTCATCTTTGACTAATTTGGATTTAAGTTCTTTTAATACCGAAAATGTAGTAAATATGAAAAGTATGTTTTATGAATGTACATCTCTTGTTTGTTTAAATATTAAAAATTTTAGTTTTAAACATACTGATAATGATTTGAAAGATATTAAACAAATTAAAGAAGATTCAAAAAATAATAAAGAGCATGTTGGTAAAATGTTTGAAAAAGTTAATGATAATTGTAAAATTATTTTTGGAGATTAATTTTATTTATCAGAAAATATTAATTTTTTTTATTAAATATTGAGAAATTATTGTAAATTATTTTGATAAAAAATAAATTTTTATAATAAAAAAATATAAATTTATTATTCTATATTAGCAGCAAATTTTTTTATTTCATTTTCATTAATTTTCTTAAATACTTTTCCCTCAATTATTTCACTTCCTTTACAAGAATCTTTTAAATATAAAATAGTCTGTCCAAAATCTTCTGACATTGAAGTACCAAATAAAATAATTTTCTTTCCTTTAAAATTATACATTTCTAAAAAAGTATTTATAATAGGAGGTGCAATATGCCACCATATTGGAAAACCAATTAAGATTATATCATATTTT
>JAEEGL012665996.1_pt1 | contig 14195 bp, 12 predicted proteins | sample 9134231 | NCBI WGS metagenome assembly JAEEGL01 (sample SAMN16246548, study PRJNA631951) | gut metagenome | biome: gut microbiome; feature: rumen; material: fiber-attached | host: Bos | place: Iran: Karaj | collected 2018-10 | reverse complement strand
TGCTTGAGCACCGATAAGGCTGCTTATCCTATCAATGCTATGGGTATCACCAAGGCTATTGAGGAGAAGATTGCAGTGGCTAAGAGCCGTCTGAGTGGTGACACGAAGATCTGCTGCACGCGCTATGGTAATGTGATGTGCAGCCGTGGTTCGGTGATTCCTCTCTGGATTGACCAAATCCGCAAGGGCAATCCTATCACACTGACTGAGCCTAAGATGACTCGCTTCATTATGTCGCTGGAAGAGGCTGTGGATTTGGTTCTCTTTGCCTTTGAGCACGGAAAGAATGGTGACATCTTGGTTCAGAAAGCCCCTGCTTGTACTATCCAGACACAGGCAGAGGCTGTGTGTGAGTTGTTTGGTGGCAAGAAGGAAGAAATCAAGGTGATTGGTATACGCCATGGAGAAAAGATGTACGAAACCCTTCTGACCAAGGAAGAGGCAGCTAAGGCCATTGATATGGGTAATTTCTATGCAGTGCCTGCTGATAACCGTGACTTAAACTACGATAAGTATTTCAAGGAAGGTGATGTGAAGCGTGCTACTATTGAAGAGTTTAACAGTGACAATACTAAGAGATTAAACCTTGAAGAAACCAAGGCTAAGATTGCCAGTTTGGAGTATATTCAGAATGAATTAAATGGTATCCCCAACTTAGTGTAAATTGTACGGTTTTGTGCTTTGTTAATATCGTAAATATTAGTTTGGCCATAAAATGGACATCAACATAATACAATCAGCATTGCAGTCGCTTAAGGAGGAGCGTGCTCATATAGAGGAGTAACTCCAGAATGCAGCTGCAAGGAAGAAGGAACTTGACAAGGAGTTGAAAGTTACTTCCTATCACCGATTATAATAATTTATAAATAAAGTTTAATTTAATCTAGACGCTTCAGGTGGTGAAAGCTGCCCAAAACGGCAGCTTTTAAGCCTGGACGTCAAAATTGACAGTTTACCTTTTATTCTTTATAATGATCAAATACGATTATTTAATTGTAGGTTCAGGCCTTTTTGGAGCAACTTTTGCTTACAAAGCGTCCAAACAAGGAAAGAAATGCCTTGTAATAGACAAACGTCCCCATCTGGGCGGTAATGTCTATTGCGAAAATATAGAAGGCATAAACGTTCATAAGTATGGTGCACACATTTTCCATACTAATAACAAAGAGGTCTGGGACTTCGTGAATAGCATAGTGCCTTTCAATCGATACACCAATTGCCCTGTTGCAAACTATCATGGTAAGCTCTATAATTTGCCTTTCAATATGAATACGTTCTACCAGATGTGGGGAGTAACCACACCTAAAGAAGCAGCTGCTAAAATTGAAGAGCAGAAGACTGAGGCAGTAGCTAAGATGAAAACTGAAGGTGTATCAGAACCCCGTAACCTGGAGGAGCAAGGCCTATGTTTGGTAGGGAGGGACATCTTTGAAAATCTCATCAAAGAGTACACTGAAAAGCAATGGGGGCGCAAGTGCAGCGAACTGCCCGCGTTCATTATCAAGCGGCTGCCTGTACGCCTTGTGTTTGACAATAACTATTTCAATGATAAGTATCAGGGAATACCTATCGGAGGATATAATAAACTGATAGAAGGGCTTCTGAAGGACGTAGAATGCTTAACTAATACCGATTTCTTCCATTCTGAATACAGAGATTGGCAGAAGTATGCGGATAAACTTGTTTACTGTGGTCCTTTAGACCAATACTTCGATTATCAGTATGGCAAGCTGAATTGGCGTACAGTACGCTTTGAGACAGAGACAAAAGATAGCCCAAACTATCAGGGCAATGCTGTTGTTAACTATACATCACATGACGAGCCATATACCCGAATCATAGAACATAAGCATTTTGAGATGTTTGGTCAGGAAGTCTATGACTGCCCAAAGACTGTTATCTCTAAGGAGTATAGTACTGAGTATAAAGATGGTATGGAACCATACTATCCTGTCAATGATGATTGTAACAACCAATTGGCAGAACAATATCGTCATCTTGCGGAGCAAGAGAAAAATGTTATCTTTGGTGGTCGCCTTGCAGAGTATAAGTATTATGACATGGCACCCATAATTGAAAAAGTTTTGTCTCTCTCTTTGTAGAGAAAAAACTTTAATAATATGTTTGTCTGAATGAGGAAGATTGATAATAATATAGTCCTATTACGGTTTATAGCTATAATTCTGATAGTTTATCATCATTCGATTATATCGCTTTGTGGTTGGCCTCCTATTGATATTAGTCTGCCTACTTTACCAATGTCAGTTCTATTATCAAGTGGTTTGGCAAAGAATATCGGTTTAGTGTTGTTTACATTTATTAGTGGTTACCTCATCACCTATACTGGTAAGTCTTATAGCCTTGGTTATATATGGAACAAAGTCAGGAAAATATTATTTCCTTGTGTGATAATCGCAACTTTATACTATTTTCTTTTCCCGTCAATGATGTTTGATTCAGATCCGGTAAATGGAACGCATCTATGGTATCTTCCAATGATATTTCTTTTCTATATGTTCTCGCCGGCTGTGAAAACCAAGAGCTTATCCAAAAGCGTATTGTTGATATTTCTTGCGTTTGGATCCTTCGTTTTAATGAGCAAATTGACATCTTTACGTACATTCGCTGAGTGTATTAGGTATTGGCCGGCCTTTGTCGGGGGGGTATTTTTCTCGATTGTTTTCAAACAGCTCTATACAGAGAGAGGCAATATTTGTTGCATTCGCTTTAATACTTATGGTTGACCCTGGTATTCATAGTATAATATCCATTTTAGTAATATGTTGTGCACTTTATTTATTAGTATATTTAGGGCGTCATTTCTTGGAGAAAACAATAGTATATAATTGGGCTACTATAGTATCGAATACATCTTTTGAAATATATCTGTTTCATCAGTTTGTTATAAATGCACTATTAATAGTTGCAATGCAAATGAAATGTAATCTCTTTATAGTACCTTTGGTAAGCTTGATAATTAATATGTTAGCTCTTCCTTATCTCATAAGGATAGAGAAGCGTACTGTATGTTGGATACAAACAATCATATGGCAAAATCGATAAAAACCAACTACATATTAAACCTGGTTAATACAGGCTCTCAATTTCTATTCCCTTTGATAACCCTTCCATATGCCTCACGCATCATGGGTCCTGAAGGTATTGGTTTAGTCAATTTTTATCAGTCAATTATTTCCTATGTTATACTCATTGCCGGGTTGGGAATACCCATGTATGGTATCAAGGAGATAGCTAGAGTAAGGGACAATAAGGATCTACTTAGCCAAACAACATTAGAAATATTGTTATTACATAGTGGGCTAACTATTATTGCCTATATCGTCATCGGACTGCTTGTCCTGTTTGTACCGCAAATTAATTCAAATACTTTATTGTTTCTGCTTTTAAGTCTATCAGTACTTTTTACAACAATAGGATGCGATTGGTTCTTTAAAGGAATAGAAGATTTTAAATATATAACAATACGGGGTATAGTCGTAAAGTCGATAGCTGTAGCTCTATTATTTTTGTTTGTTAAAGAAAAGGACGATATTCTGTGGTACGGTTTTTATTGCGTCTTTGGAACCTTAGGCGGTAACCTTTTTAACTTCTATAGATTAAATAAGATTCTTGAAGTTAAACATTTTAATTATGGTTTAGAACGCATAACAAAACATATTAAGCCGGTGTTTCAAGTCTTTATTTTCTCAATTGTTACTAGTTTATATTTGAACATGAATCCAGTTTTACTTGGATTCATTAAAGGAGAAGCGGCGGTTGGGTATTATACAGCTGGTCTAAAATTGTTTTCAGTAGCAACAAGTATAGCAGGCTCTTTGGCTGTCGTAATGTTACCAAGAGCCTCTTACTTAATTGCAGAGGGGCGGAGTGATGAATTTCGAGTTCTCATTCAGAAGGCTTATAATTTTTCAATAGGAATAGCGCTCCCTCTATGTGCATTTTTTATTTTTGTAAGCCCCTGCGCTATTAGGTTACTATTTGGCGATGCTTTTGGTCCATCCATAATATGTGCTCAAGTTTTGTCGCCAATAGTAATTTTCCTTTCGATATCAAGTTTGATGGGGACGCAAGTCTTATACCCGATGGGGAAGATAGGTGTGATTAATAATTTTTGTGCGATAGGTGCTGGTATTGATATTGTTTTAAGTATAATATTGGTGCCGTTGTTTGCACAACTAGGTACATCAATATCATATTCAACAACAGAGTTATCCGTTATGATTCTTTCAATATATGCATCTAGGAAGTATTTCACAATTCAGATGTTTAATAATAATGTTAAACATTATGTGATTGGAACGGTTATATTGTCTGCAGGATTGTTTTTACTATCATTTATTAATCTCAATGATTTTATTAGATTAATAATTATAGGTGTGACTAGTTTGTTATTATATGCATCATATTTAATTGTTGTTAAAGATCAATTAATGAGAAGTGCATTGTCTATATTAAAACGATAAAAAAAATACAATTATGAAGATATTAATTTGGGATCTAAGTTTCAATCTGCGCCCTACAGGCGGACCTTCAGGGTATTTGTATAATATTCATGAGTTTTTGAAAGAAAATCCATCTACTCAAATATTATTCTTATCTGACATAATAGGGAAACGGAACAATCCTATCATCGAGGCAAGTGGTAAGAATTCTTTTGTTACTACATTGAAGGAAACTTTTTTAGGGAAGTTTCTTCATGATATTAGAGTCCTTTATGGTTTTTATTATAAAAAGGAAAGGGAATTAATTCAAATAAATCTTTCGGAATACGATTTTATTCACTTTCATCTCATATACGATTTAATAAGATATTCTAACTCTTTAAATAAGTATAGTGGTTGTATTGTCCTAACATCACATATGCCAGAAATTCCTTTTGATGAGACGGTGTCTACTTATATTAATAATAAAAAATTCACAAGATTTTTTAGAAATTTATTTGTCAGAAGAGAAATTAAAATTCTCGAAAAATATGTAAATAAATGGATATTTCCTTCTATCTATTCTCTAGAACCATATATAAATTCGTCTGTTTTATATGATAGATATTTTAAAAAAATGAGAAATAATATCATAAATATACCCACTGGAATCTTAGATCAAAAGATAGATAGAGAAGAAGGATTCTATACGCAATATGGAATACCGAAAGATGCCGTAGTTATTCTATATATAGGGAGACATAATATGGTAAAAGGCTATGATGAACTTAAAAGAATTGCAGCATCTGTTTTAGAACAGGAAAAAAATGTCTATTTCGTAATAGCAGGGAAAGAAGAACCATTAAAAAGACTTAATCATCCTCACTGGATAGAGTTGGGCTGGGTCAATAATTCTCCCCAGTTAATCTCTAATGCTGATTTGTTCATTCTTCCTAACCAGGAAACGTACTTTGATCTTGTGGCATTAGAAGTTTTAAGAGCGGATACTCCTATATTATTAACCGAAACCGGAGGTAATAAATATTTTATTTATGATATTCCTTCTGAAAAGAGAAATGGAATTAAATACTATAAGAAAGGAAAAGTTGATGACGCAGTACATCTCATAAAGTCTATAATTAATAATATAGACGGATTAAGAGGTAATAATCGCAAACTGTGGGAGGAGTATTTTACTGTTAAAGTATTTGTATCACATTATATTGAATTTATTAATGGAGAAAAGACCCAAAATTAGCGTTATTATCCCCATCTATGGGGTAGAAGCTTATATTAAGAGGTGCGCATTAAGCCTATTTGAACAGACACTTGATGGTGTAGAGTACATCTTTGTGGATGATTGTACCCAAGATAATTCAATAGCTATTTTAAAAAGCTTAATAGATGAATCGCCTAAAATTCAGAACTGCAGCAAAATAATTTGTCATACTGAAAATAAGGGGCTTCCACAGGCTAGAAAAACTGGACTGGAACAAGCCCGAGGGAAATACATACTCCACTGTGATAGTGATGACTGGTTGGTTCCGAATGCTCTAGAGGTGTTATATGAAACAGCTGAGAAAAATGATTATGAAATGCTTTTCTTTGATCATTATGAATCTTCTGATTATCAAGATGTTCATATATGTAAAAATATTCCACTTAACAACAAGGAAGCGCTGCTATCTATGATTATTAGTGGTTCTGGCAAATGTCATAATATCTGGTCTGTTTTAGTTAATTCCAAGTTGTATTCAAATGATATCGTTTATCCTACTTTTAATCAAAGTGAGGACTGGGTACTTATGATACAATTAATATATTATTGTTCAAAATGGGGTCATATTAATACTCCTTTGTACCACTACTATAATAACCCTGTTTCTCTTTTGCATAATCCAGGCTATAATAAAGCAATTATCAGAACTCAAAATTCAAAATCTAACCATGATATTATATATTTGTTTTTGAATAAAAAGGGATTGTCTAGTTTCTATAAAAAAGAAATAGTTGCAAGTAAATTTAAGACACGTCTTTTTTTGTACAAATATATATCATTAAGAGAATGTCGTGAATTGTGGAACACAATATATCCAGAAATTGATGGACATGTCTTGTGTAATGATTTATTGGATAATCACAGTAAATTATATTACTGTTTAGTTAGGTTTCACTTAACATGGCTATGTAAATTTAGGTTTTAAATGTTTGGGTCTTCTTTGTATGGTTAGGATGATGGTTAAAGCCATTTATAAATACTTGTAGTAATGAAACGTAGAGTTATTTTTTTTATCCTACTTTTTTCATTTGTGCTATACTATCTAGCACCAAATCATGTTGATAAAGTTTTTTGTAGCTTTTGTTTGTGTCTTTATTTGGTAGAGGCATTTATAGTCTTGTCTATTGAATTAAAGAGTAAAATATATCTAAGTTTTAATGTTCTATTTTTCCTTTCTTTCTTTTTGACCTCTTTTGCTTATGCTATATTTGTTTATGGAACACCGGCAGAAGTCTTGGGAAGTGTTTCGAAGCATATAAATTTTGATTATTTATCAAAATGTTCCGCTTTGTGCCTTATTGCATCAAGTGTTTATTCATATGGTTATATAAGAACTGTAAAAATAAAAAAATGCGAAAAATATGAAGAAAAGAAGGTTAAGAATTATAATATAGGGAATTTGAAGCTTCTTTATTCCTTCTATTTTTTAATTTTTATCTTATTATTTACACTTGCATTTACAGCAGTTATTCGTGGACAACATGGTTTTTTAGAAGGAGGTGATTTGCTGGTTTCATTATATGAATCAGTATTTCCTGTTACTCTTTTATTAACAACTGTAAAGAGGAAACCAACTAATCTGTTTTCTTATATTTTGTATAATTCTACAATTTTGGTCCCATGCCTTGTTTTGTTTTTGTTGTTTATAAAAATAGGCGACCGGGGGCTTATCTTGACGTGTGGCTTGGAAATTATAGTTGTTTATATTTTATGTGTAAGGAGACTTAGATTATTAACCATTTTTTCCTTGATGTTAGTTGGTGTTGTTATGATGTTTTCAATAAGGCAGATGCGAATTTCTGATGATTTCTCTTCTTCAACATCTTCTGTCTCATCTTTTACATCAGCAGCTTCATCATCGTTGAGCGATGCTGGAATAGCATACGGGGCGTGGTATTATTTGTCTGATCTAACAAATATATCACATGAGCTTTGTTTGGGCTATGAATATCGTTCTCGTAACGGCTTGTTCCATCCTTTTGAAGAAATCGTACTTAATATTTGTTCCCCTATTCCTCTTCTACCATCACTTGTTTCTAATTTTATATTCGACAATCCTACAAGTGAATACAATACAAGTGAGGCACTGAATAAATATATGAGAAGTGTAGGGGATGGCAATTTTGGGAATCATTGTATAATTGATCTTTATATGATGTGGGGCTTAATTGGAGTAATTGTTGTATGTTCTTTCTTTGGATATGTGGTCGCATCTTGTTATAATAGATTGTATGATGATATTTTGTATACAGCTCTATTTGTTTTGTTGGTAAGTAGTGCAATATATATACCCCGTAATATGATTTTGTCTTTGATTCGCCCCGCCGTGTACATCTGGTTCTTTGTGTGGTTATCAAGAAGACATGATAAAAAGATTAGAACGAGTAAGCCAGTCGTAGAACAATAAATTAAGATTCAATGGATAAAAAAAAATTAATCATAGTAAGAGACGGTTTAAGCCGTGATAATGGAGGCGCAATAACTGCTTTGCTTAGTCTTGCTGAAAATATTAAGGATGATTATAGTTTGAAGTTCGTATTCCTGTATGAAGATACCGTCGATAAGGTTTCACTTGCTAATTATGAATACGAATGCATTCTTCCTACATTTAACATTCCGCGAGTTGAACGGAAAGTACGTCTTTATACCACAACGATGTGGAAGTTAAATGGAATATTAAAGAAAGAATCGCCAGATTGTGTCATATCGTTTGGAAGTACATCGCTGACGCTTGTCACTATTCTAAAAAAAATAAGAGGATATAAAACAATTTACTCAGAAAGAAGTGACCCTAATTACTGTGCAAGAACACTATCTGATAAAATCAGGTATTATTGCTATAACTATGCGGACAAAATGGTATTCCAAGTTCCAGGTGTAAGAGATTACTTCAATGAAAAGATTAGAAAGAGATCAGTGATTATACCAAATCCTGTTGGAATACCAGTTGAACAGTGGCAATTGGAAGGTACAAAAGATATAGTGTGCGTTGCACGTATGGAAATGCGTCAGAAGAGACATGATGTTCTTTTCTTGGCGTTCAAAAAAGTGTTGAGCAGTCTCCCCGAAGTTAAACTTCACCTTTATGGTGATGGTGGTGATATGCAGACAACAAAAGAACTTGCTGATGAAATGGGCATATCGGAACAGGTGTGTTTTCACGGCAATATAAAAAATGTAACGGACAAGATTGGTGCATATAGAGTGTCCGTATTGACATCTGATTATGAAGGAATGCCTAATACTCTTTTAGAAGCCATGGCATTAGGAATGCCAGTAGTCGCAACCGATTGCAGCCCTGGAGGGGCGGCTTATTTGATTGAGAATGGAGAAAATGGTATTCTCGTACCAAGAGGCGACGCAAATGCAGTGGCTGATGCTCTTCTTAAGGTTCTTAAAGATGACAACTTTTCGATTAAGATAGGGCGTGCAGCGCGAGAAAGGATAAAGTTACAATCTTACGAAAGAAACAAAGAAGAGTGGCTGAACTTGATAAGGGAAGTATTAAAAAGTTAAATAATATAAGCAATAAAATGAAAATCATCGGAGTTATTCCCGCCCGTTACGAGAGCTCTCGTTTCCAGGGCAAACCTTTGGCAGACATCTGTGGCAAACCTATGATATGGTGGGTATATCAGCACGCCTCACAGGTGAAGTATTTTAATGAGTTGTATGTCGCAACCGACGACCAGCGCATCTATGATGCCTGCACCAAGTACGACATGAAGTGTATCATGACCTCTACCAGTCACCGTACCGGTACTGACCGCATTGGTGAGGTGGCAGAAAAGATTCCTGCTGATCTCTATGTGAACATTCAGGGTGACGAACCCCTGATGGAGCCGGAGGTGATGGAGAAGGCTATCCTTCCTTTCTTTGATAACCCTGAGCTTCAGGTGTCTAACCTGATGACCAAGATTAATGATCCTGTAGATGTGGTGAACTTCACTGTTCCTAAGGTCATTACAAACAAAGAGGGCATTGGTATCTATTTGACCCGTTCCACCGCTCCTTACCCGAAGGGCAGCATTGACTATGCTTACTATAAACAGGTATGTGTATATGGTTTCACGCCTGCAGCTTTGAAGTTCTACTGCGACTATGGTAAGAAATATGGCAAGGCCAAGATTGAGGCCATTGAAGATATTGAGATTCTCCGCTTCATTGAGAACGGTTACAAGGTTCAGTACATTGAAGTGGATAGTGAGACTGTAGCGGTTGATACGCCCAACGATTTGAAGAAGGTTAACGAGATAATGGCAGCCAAGCTGCAGAAATAAAGCTATGCAAATACTGGATTGCACATTGAGGGATGGTGGTTACTATACCAACTGGGACTTCAATGCTCAGGTAGTGGACGCTTATATAAGCGCCATGAACGGATTACCGATTGACTATCTTGAACTGGGTTATCGGAATAAACCTTTGAAGGAGTATAACGGAAAGTTTGGATACTGTCCTCTTTCCGTGCTAAAACACATCCGTGCCAACTCCAAGCAGAAACTGGCTGTGATGCTCAATGAAAAGAGTACTAAGCCGGAGGACTTGAACAAACTCATTGCGCCATTAAAGGGTGTGGTGGATATGATCCGTATAGCGGTTGATCCAAAGAACCTGGAGCGTGCCGCTGTATTGGCAGAGAAGGTAAAAGAGTACGGCTTTGAGGTGGCTTTCAATGTGATGTATATGTCCAAATGGGACCAGTATGAGGGCCTGTTTGAGAAGCTGCCTCGCCTAAATGGTACGGTAAAGATTTTCAATATGGTGGACTCCTACGGCAGTGTAACGCCTGAAGAGGTTAAGGTCATTATTGCTAATTTGAAAAAGTATCTTACCTGTCAGATTGGTTTCCACGGTCATAACAACCTTCAGTTGGGACTCATCAACACACTAACTGCTATTGAATGTGGTGTAGACAGTGTGGATGCTACCATTTTGGGTATGGGACGTGGTGCTGGCAACCTTAATATGGAACTGCTGTTGACTTTTCTCAACAAGCACAAGGGGCTTAAGGTGAACTTCAACGAACTTGGTGATGCCATTCAGGCATTCACACCGCTCTATGAAAAGTACCGTTGGGGAACCAGCCTTCCTTATATGATTTCCGGAGCCAACTCCTTCCCGCAGAAGGAAGTGATGGATTGGGTAAGCAACCGTGTGTATTCATTCAACAGCATTGTACGCGCACTTGACAACATGAAGGATAAGAAAGAAGACAACGCCAAGTATCCTGTTTTGGAAGTAACTAAGAAGTACAAGCAGGTGTTGGTGATAGGTGGCGGGAATACCGTAGCAGAACACGTGGAAGCTATACACGAGTATCTGGATAAGAACCCTGATACCGCTATTGTTCTCTCTACAGCTCGTCATGCTAAGCTATTCTTGGGACGCAGGGAACCTGTTTACTACTGTTTGGTTGGTAACGAAGGCCACCGCTTGACTGCAAATGTGGGTAAAGCCAAATACAATGGAACTTGCATCCTTCCGCCATATCCACGTACCATGGGAACAGAAGTGCCGGAGTATGCAGAATCCAGCACATATGAGTTAAAGGAAATTACCTTTATTGATAGCTACAAGGATTCTGTGACTACCATTGCTATTCAGTTAGGCTTAAACTTGACTGATGGGGAAGTTTATCTGGTAGGTTATGATGGTTATCCTGGCAGTGTGCTTTCTGAAAAGGAAGTGGCTCTTACGCACGAGAATAATGAGATATTTATGGGGTATGCAAAGATCCGTTGTTCACAGATGAAGTCACTCACACCGTCTATTTACAAGACGCTTGACGTGACATCTATTTACCAGTTAATAGACTAAGATGAAAGTAGTAACCTTTGGTGAGATAATGGTGCGTCTTGGTGCACCTGATTACCTCAAACTTATTCAAGCGAACAGGTTTGATGTGAGTTATGCCGGTGCAGAAGCCAATGTGGCTGTGTCGCTGGCCAACTATGGTATGGAAACAGATTATATCACTTGCTTACCCGACAATCCCATTGCAGAACGTTGCATTATGGATTTGCGTGGGCATAAGGTGGGTGTTGATCATATTCTCAGAACTGGTAAACGTATGGGTATTCTCTATCTGGAAACAGGAAGCAATGCCCGTTCATCAAAGGTTTACTATGACCGTGAGGATAGTGCCATAGCAACCGTTGCTCCTAGTTCTATTGATTGGAAAGAGATACTGAAGGATGCCACATGGTTCCATTGGACGGGTATCACTCCGGCGCTCTCTGCAAATGCTGCGGCTGAGTGCCTAAAAGCCATCAAGACTGCCAATGAACTTGGTGTAACCGTAAGTTGTGATATAAACTACCGAGGTAACCTTTGGAAGTATGGCAAGACTGCCGCAGAAGTGATGCCTGAGATGGTGGCTGGTTCTGATATAATCCTTGGAAATGAGGAAGACTGCGAGAAGGTCTTTGGCATCAAGCCAAAGGATTTTGATGCCGCCAAGACCAACGGAAATGTTGACCAGGGCAGTTTCTTGAGCGTCTGCCAACAGATGATGGAATGCTTCCCCCGTTGCAAGAAGATGGTGGTTACACTTCGAGGTGCCATCAATGCCAACCACAATACGTGGTGTGGTGTGCTTTATAATGGCAAAGAACTGATAGAGTCCCGTCGTTATGATATTACTGACATTGTGGATAGAGTAGGAGGTGGTGATTCTTTTATGGGTGGACTCATCTTTGGTTTGCTGCATTATAAGGATGACCGCAAAGCACTGGAGTTTGCTACGGCGGCCAGTTGCTTGAAGCATACATTAAAGGGAGATTATAACTGGGTTACCGTTCAGGAGGTGGAGAGCCTAATGGGAGGAGATGTAAGTGGACGCGTGAAAAGATAAGGAGATATGAGAGTAGATGTTATCGGTAACAAGTTGGTGTTAAAGCACAAGGACACTATCATTGATGATCTTTTTGATGAGGATTTCTATGCTTATGCAAATTCTCAGGCTCAAAGGTTTGTCAATGACACAATAGGTGTCAATGAGATCTATGACAATCTAATACATTATAGTTTTGCTATAGAGAGGTGGATGTCTGATAATAAGCCCGATAGAGTTAATATTGCCAATGCTAACACAGAGATATTCTACTATACAAAAGATGTATGTGACAAATTACATATTTACGTAGAGGGTTATCATTTCTGGCATCCCGTTTTTTCAAAGCTTCATTTTGACTTATCAGTATTAGGCTCTGCTTTATACATAGCCTACTTGCTAATGAAAATTCCATATAAGCCTGGAATTAATACGACAAATCAGTTTGCGATAGTCAGAACAAAAGCAAGCATCAAGAAATTTAAGAAGTTTGACGAAATACAGCAAGAAATAGAGAGCCTATACGAGAAAAACTCCATATATAGGCTGTTTTCTAAGTGGACGAGAATAAAATGGATGTTTAAGTCTTATGTAAATGCCTATAAGCAGTTTAAGATGATGACTTCATTCTATGAGCCATTGATGGGCAGACATTTCCGTTATTCTTTGATGAATTTTTATAGTAGAAGGATTGTATATGCTGAGCTTTATCGGTGCCTTTTAGATGATTATTTTAAGCATTTTGAAGGCTGCAATTTCTATACAGGTAACAATCTGGACCGATATTCTGTTGTGGAAGAGCAGGAAAAGATTAAGTTCAATATCAAATCTTACTGTATTCCTCATGGGATTGAATATGGATTTAAGTTCCCTAAAGGTTTTTCGTGCGATGTTTTTTATGTACATAGTCAATATACGGCTGACTATTTGAATAAACTTTATGATACATCAAAGTATGTATATGACGAATCCATCATTAGACGGATGTTTGAGTATCATTACGATAAACCTCATGAGAAAATGATAATCTTTTTCACAGAGCCACGTGAAGTGAACGTCAATTTAGATATTGTAAATGGACTTTTACCTAAAATGAAAGAGAAAGGGTGGACACTTTACTTAAAACTCCATCCTGGAGATAATAAATCAAATTATGAGGGTCTTGATGTGGAGTATATTACTGACTATGATCTGTCAATGACAGGAAATATATGTATTTCAAGAAAATCAACTATCTTAATTGAGGCCATATATAACAATTCTTTGCCTGTGGCAATTATTACAAATCCAAAAGATCGAACGATGTTTACACTATTCCCATCGCTCAATGCTAAGGAAATAGTGAAAACATATAGTGTAGAGGAATTGTTTGACGTAATTATTAAGAATATAACCGCATAACATGTATAGAAACTATATTAAAAGATTTTTTGATATCATCATTGGCCTTTGTGCATTTCCGTTTATATTGATACTAATCCTTATATTTGGTCCCATCATATGGTTCCAAGATAAAGGTCCAATCTTCTATGCGGGAAAGCGAATTGGTTTGAACGGAAAGCCTTTTGGAATGCTGAAATTCCGTTCAATGAAAGTAAATGCTCCCGACATCCGTCTGGAGGACGGTAGTACTTATAAC
>JAEEGL017288848.1_pt1 | contig 14196 bp, 17 predicted proteins | sample 9134231 | NCBI WGS metagenome assembly JAEEGL01 (sample SAMN16246548, study PRJNA631951) | gut metagenome | biome: gut microbiome; feature: rumen; material: fiber-attached | host: Bos | place: Iran: Karaj | collected 2018-10 | reverse complement strand
GAAATAGACTCCAATATCATGTGTATTAGCATGTGCCTTTATTAATATATCATATATTGATATATAAATCAAGATAATTTTTTAAAGTGTGCTTCCAAAGCCACCCTTTCTTTCTTCGTTAGTTGTATCATCATCTGCAATTAAATACTTTAAGAATATGCCTTGAGCTATTCTATCATTCTTTTTTACAAGAATGTCATTATCACTAAAGTTTAATACTTGAATCATGATATGACCATCATTATCAGGATTTTCAAAATAATCACTATCAATAATACCTACATTATTAGCCAAAGTTAAACCCTTTTTCATAGGCATAGAGCTTCTAACATATATTTTAAGTACTTCATCACTTTCCATATATGCCTTAACTCCTGTAGGTATAAGCGCTATACTATGCGCTTTTATGACTGTATCACTAGCTACATAAAAATCATACCCAGCGCTATTTTTTGTTTGTCTTTTAGGAAGGATTATACTACTATTTTCAAACCCTTTTACTACTTTGAATCCTCTCATAGTATTCCTCCTTTAAAAGATTTAATACAATGATTTCTCTTTGTACAAAGCATACATTTGAATCGATTTCTTTATTCTTTTCTAGTGCTTCATCTAAAGATACTAAAACAGTCTCATAAATCTTTTCGTGTTTTTCTTTATGAGCACGTTCAACATGATCTATTTCATAGAAATAATAACTTGTTCTTTGTGTAAAAGCTTTAACACCATTAAGTTTTGATTCATCAATATAACCTATTGGTCTTTTACTTATATTTTTAATAACGTATCCTGTTTCTTCATTTACTTCTCTTTTTAGACAATCAATAGCAGTTTCATCCTTCTTCATTCCACCACCTGGAAATGAATAGTTTCCGTATTTAGCACTATAAAGCATGATTAGTTTTCCATCATGAAGTCCAATACCTCTAACTACTTTTCTATCTATTTTTTCGAAATTACAGTCTTTCTTCTCGCAAATAACCCCTATTTGCCTCATATTATCACTCTTCTTTTAAAAATTTATTTATTTCAATTGCGGCCTTTGCTCCATCTGATACGGCTGTTGATACTTGATCAAGTCCGTCTATAGCATCCCCACCAGCAAAGATGCCATCAATATTTGTTTTATAATTTTCTACTTCAAATTTATTGTTTTCGTTTGTTATTAATCCTAAGTGTTTGCTTATAACTAAACTATCATTACTACTAGCAATAAAGATTCCATCAAATAAATATTCATTACTATTAACTAAAATACATTTCTTGCCATCTTTTTCATATATCTTAGTAATCTTACCATTTATAGAATCGTTAATTTCTTCTTCACTGTTAGAAAAAATAGTAATATCGCTTGTGAAATTCTTCAAAACATCTAATTCGTGAAGCATAAAGTCTCCAGAACCAATTAGAGCTAATTTTTTCTTTCTATAGAAGAATCCATCACATGTAGCACAATAGCTTACTAAAGCTTCATCAGCTATGTTTATGTTTGATTTATTTGCTTTACCAGTTGATAGGAAAATAGATTTTGCTTCATAACTATTATTCTTAGTTATAACAGTTAATCCCATTATTTCTAATACTTCATCAGTTATTACTTCTATTCCTAGGTTTTTGGCTTGTTCTTCCCCTTTTTTGGCTAAATCAAGTCCACTAATAGAATTGAATCCATAATAGTTTTCAATTACTTTAGCTCTACCTAATGAACCATAATCCTTTCCAATAACTAATACATTTTTATTAAATCTTTTTAGGTAAATGGCGCAACTTATACCTGCAGGACCTTTACCTATAATAATGCAATCATACATTATTTAGCCACAAACTCCTCAATTGCTGATTTAGGTCTTAAGCCTAAAAAGTGATCAATAACTTGTCCGTCTTTAAATTTTACTACTAGTGGAATTGATTCAATTTTGAATAATTCTGCTAGTTCCATTTCTTCATCTACATTTACTTTTCCAAGTTTAACGTTATAAGCTTGGCATACTTCTTCAATCATTGGTCCTAGTGCTCTACATGGTCCACACCATGGTGCCCAAAAATCTACTATTACAACACCTTCTTGAGTAAATTCTTTAAAATTCTTGCTTGTTAAATCCATAATTAGTCCTTTCTTGCTCTTGGATGAGCATCTCTATATTTGTCTTTGATATCGTCTATCGCAATATCTGTATAAATTTGGGTAGTAGATAACATACTATGTCCAAGTATTTCTTGAACACTTCTTAAATCCATACCTCCATTTAATAAAACTGTTGCACAAGAATGTCTAAGCATATGAGGTGTAATTTTATATGTTTCACCTGTCTTATCCATTATTGTATTTAATATCTTTCTTACTCCTCTTGGAGTTAAAGATGTACCCTTATAGTTTATTAATAGGTTTCTATTATCTTCATTCATAGAACCAGCTAGTAATCTATTTCTTGCATGAGTTATATAATCTTTTAATTCTTCGATTAATTTTTCATGCATAACTAGATATCTATCTTTAGATCCTTTACCTGATTTTACGATAATACTTTGGCTAAAGAAATCTATGTCATTAATCTTTAAATTACATAGTTCACTAACACGTAAGCCTAAACTATAAAGTAAATCAATTATAAGATAATTTCTAATGCCAAGTGGTTTAGTTTTATCACAAACACTAAGCATCATATTAATTGTCTCATCATCAATTATGTTAGGTAATCTTTTTTCAATTTTAGGTGATTGTAAATCAATAAAAGGATTATTTTTAACTAAACCATTCTCTAATAGGAAAGAGTAAAATGTCCTAATAGAGCTAATTTTCCTTGTTACTGATTTGCTTGTTAAGCCTTTATTCATTAAATAGCCTACAAATATTTCAGCATGCTTTTTCTTTTCTAAATGTAATAAATCCATTACGAACTTATGTTCATTAATAAAGTCAATTAAATCGGAAATGTCAGAAAGATAATTAATGGCTGTATTTTCACTATAGCCTCTTTCAAGTAATAAGTAATCTCTAAAATCGTTTAATTCTTTTTCGTTCATAGATTATTATCTTTAATGAACTCCTTCATCTTTTCAATTCCACGTTCACCATAAAGCATTTTTCTATTCTTTTTAGAATGCTTATAATCTAGGGATGGTACAATACCATAATTAGCATTCATTGGAATAAATGATTCATTTGGTGTTGAAATGTAGTTTGCTAGAGCACCCATCATTGTTTCTAATGGGAATTTTAGTAATTCTTTATTACTTATCTTTCTATACATATTGATTGCGGCAAGTAATCCACTTGACGCACTTTCAACATATCCTTCTACTCCTGTCATTTGACCTGCGAAGAAAATATTTTCGTTTTTCTTTAATTGATAAAATGAATTTAAAACTTTAGGTGAATTGATGTATGTGTTTCTATGCATTACACCATATCTTAAGATATTTGCATTCTCTAAGCCAGGTATTAGCTTAATAACTTCCCTTTGACTTGGCCAAGTTAAATGAGTTTGAAAACCTACGATATTGTATGTAGAACCTAATGTATTTTCTTTTCTAAGTTGTACAACAGCATAAGGTCTAACTCCATTATGCTCTAGACCTACTGGTTTCATAGGCCCATAAAGTAATGTATCTTTTCCACGTTTAGCCATTACTTCAAAAGGCATACAACCTTCAAATACTTTAAGTTCAAAATCATGTGGTTCAACACATTCTGCATGAACTAATGTATCATAGAATTTTTCAAATTCTTCTTTTGTCATCGGACAATTTAGGTAAGCTGCTTCACCCTTATCATACCTACTCTTTAGATATACCTTGTTATAATCAATGGATTCTCCATCAATTATATGAGCTACTGCATCAAAAAAGTAAAAGTCTTTCTCATCTAAATATTCTTTAATTTTTAAACTGAATGAATCACTTGTTAGTGGTCCAGTAGCTATGATTACATCTCCTTCAGGTATTTCTTTAACTTCTTCAGTGATAACTTTAATATTAGGATGATTTTTGATTTTATCGGTAATGTATTTAGCAAACAAAGTTCTATCTACTGCTAAGGATCCACCAGCAGGAACTTGTGTTTTTTCTGCGGCTTCCATAACAATTGAATTAAACATTCTCATTTCTTCTTTTAATAGTCCAACCGCAACATCTATAGAGTTTGCTCTAAGAGAGTTAGAACATATTAATTCAGCGAATAAATCAGTTTTATGAGCACTAGTATTTTTTACTGGTCTCATCTCATATAATTCAACTTGTATTCCTTTTTCTGCTAAATAATAACTTGCTTCAACACCCGCAAGTCCAGCACCAATTACCTTTACCATATTAATCAATCCTTCTATAGTGACAATACCACTCCATTTTAATTATAGCATTTTTATATAATAAAAAAAAGCCAAAAGGCTTTTTAATTTTATTTATATAATTACCACTCATCTAATCCATCATAACCATATAAAACTTTATCATTTTCTATCACTTCTACTACCGCAAAATTATCAATATCTATGAGATTTTTAGCAATTTTCTTTGCTTCATCTAATGTGTTAAATTCTTTATCGTAATAGGACATAAAGCCTTCTTCTCTACTATATTCATCCATCCAATATGTTATTTTCATATATTCCCTCCTTATGTTGAGTCGATTCTATCACAAAAGAATAAATAAAAAAAGCCCGAAGGCTTTTTAAAATAGAGATATTCCTTTTTTGATTTTTTCATCAACAAATCCTGTATCAGCCGCAATTGGTGTAACTACAATTAATACAACAAATATGATGATACTTTGCGGTATTAAATAAGCTATTTGTTTTGGTAAGCTTGTTAAATATAACCAAGAGAATTTGTATTTATAAACTATGATTTGTCCTAATCCTTCAATAATAAAATTACAAATAAAATTAACAAATATTCTTGCGATTAAAGCTTTTGTAAAACTGATATTTGTTCTATAGAAGCATAGTGCATAAATAAAGCATGTAAGCATAGCACTTAAAGTGAATATTGGATTAAATGCTCCACTACCTGATTCAAATAAAATAAATCCTAATATATCAGATAATGAACCAATGATTAAGGCAAAATATGGACCACCAATCATACACGCAACACTTAAGAAAATTAAACCAAATCTAAAGCCTAATGTACCAAATCCACTAGGTAATACAATTAGTTTTGATACAAGTGTTAAACCTAGTAATAAAGCCATTATCACCATTTTTTTAACACTCTTAAATTCTTTTCCTGCTTGCACCCAGTAACGCTTATGAAATGGATGCTTAAACACTGTTTCATTATCAAATATTTCTTCTTCTCTATCTAGTTTTTCACTAAATTTTTTACCTAAAACTAATACTACTGTAAAGCCAACAATTAAACCAATTAATCCTCCAAAAACAGGATATAATATTAATCTAATATTTCTATTATAATTACTTGTTTCAACAATTAAGTTTCCTTCTTCATCTAAAGAATTTTCATTATAGAATGTTGTATCAAATAAATTAGATACACCCTTAATTGTTACTTGGTAAGGATTACCTTCTTTATCAACTTTATCTTGAGTTTCATCAGGATATTCTGATAAATCAACATATTGTTCTACTACTATTAAAGTTAAGTTTCTTAAAAATCCTTTTTTTACTGATTCAGGATTTTTTATATTTGTATCGCTAAATGCACTATCATTAACTTTTATTTGATAGTAATCATCTATTTTACTTGCTGTAATACTTTTTATATTGACATATTTATAAGTTGATATTGAACTACCTGTATAATAACTATATTGTAGTTCTTTTACTTTATCAATATTTTCTTTCTTTTCAAAGTCACTTAATTTAATATTAATTTCTTCTTTATATTTAAATTTAATGACTGTTTTACTTCCTGGATCTTTACAAAATGTCCATGAAATAAAGAATCCAAGCACAGCAAATGTAAAAGTAATTATTGCAATTACAAACCAACCTTTTTTTAAAATTTTACCCATTAAAAAAGACCCCTTTCTTTATTAGAGGTCCACTATAAAAATTACAGCGGACGCGCTAAAGGACCGCCACTTACGTGTTCGTCCATACCCAACATCCCGTGGTATGACACTTAACGCCCTTTAACTACTCTGTTAAACAACAATAATATTATATATCTTTTTCATAAATATTCAAGAGTTACCATTTAATTTCTTCAATATTATTTTCTTTTAATATTTTATTACATCTAGAGAATGGTTTTGAACCAAAAAATCCTTTAAAAGCTCCTAGTGGAGATGGATGAGCTGATTCAATAATATAATGGTTTTTATTTGTGATTAAACTCTTCTTACTTCTAGCATAATTACCCCATAAAATATATACTATTACATTATTATTCTTCTCTAAATATTCAATAGTTTTATTAGTAAATTCTTCCCAATATTTAATATGACTAGATGGATTCCCCTCTATTACTGATAGGCCTGCATTAAGTAAAAATACACCCTGTTTTGCCCAATCAGATAGGTCAGTATTCTTTCTATCAATATTCAAATCATCCTTTAATTCTTTAAAGATATTGGCAAGACTAGGCGATATTTTAACATCATTAGGCACACTAAAACATAGTCCATTAGCATAGCCTTTTGTATGATATGGATCTTGTCCTATAATAACTACTTTTACATTTTCATACGGAGTTAAGTGATATGCTTTAAACATATCATTATATGGTGGATAGCACACCTTAGTTCTATATTCTTCATTAATAAAATGTGAAAGCTTCTTATAATATTCAGTTTGCTTTATTTCGTTAAAAAACAAATCCCACATAATATCACCACTTCTATTATAATATAAAAAAGACCTGGAATAAACCAAGTCTTTTTAATATTGTTTTTAAGTTGGATTACTTAATTTCAGCGAAGTATTTAATAGTACGAACCATTTGGCTTGTATAAGAGTTTTCGTTATCATACCAAGAAACAACTTGAACTTGATATAAATCTTCACCAATCTTAGAAACCATAGTTTGAGTTGCATCGAATAATGAACCGAACTTCATACCGATTACGTCTGAAGAAACGATTTGATCTTCATTGTAACCAAATGATTGGTTAGCTGCTGCCTTCATAGCTGCATTAATTCCTTCTTTAGTTACATCAGCACCCTTAACAACTGCAGTTAAGATTGTAGTTGAACCAGTTGCTACTGGAACTCTTTGAGCTGAACCAATTAATTTTCCGTTTAATTCAGGAATAACTAGACCGATAGCCTTAGCTGCACCTGTTGAGTTTGGAACGATGTTAGCTGCACCAGCTCTAGCTCTTCTTAAATCACCTTTTCTGTGTGGTCCATCAAGAATCATTTGATCTCCAGTGTAAGCATGAATTGTGCTCATAATACCTGATTGGATTGGAGCATAATCATTTAATGCTTTAGCCATAGGAGCTAAACAGTTAGTTGTACAAGAAGCTGCAGAAATAACTGTATCATTCTTTGTAAGTGTCTTTTCGTTTGTACCGAATACGATAGTAGGTAGATCATTTCCAGCAGGAGCTGAAATAACTACTTTCTTAGCACCAGCAGTGATATGAGCTGAAGCTTTTTCTTTTGAGCAATAGAATCCTGTACATTCTAATACTACATCAACACCGATTTCTCCCCAAGGAAGTTCTTCTGCTTTAGCGATTGCATAAATCTTTAAAGTCTTACCATCAACTGTGATAGTTCCTTTTTCATCATCAGCTTCAACTGTATGTAAGTTTTCACCGATTTTTCCGCAGTATCCACCTTGAGCAGTGTCATACTTTAATAAGTTTGCAAGCATAGAAGGTTTAGTTAAGTCGTTGATTGCTACTACATCATAACCAGCTGCTCCAAACATTTGTCTAAATGCAAGACGTCCAATACGTCCGAAACCATTAATTGCTACTTTAACATTTGCCATTTTAATTTTTCCTCCTTAAATGTTATCACATATATTTTAGCATTTTCTTTTAATTTTTCAACATTTATTTATAATATTTTCAAAAACTTTACTTTGTAAATGTTTTCACATAATAATAAAAAAGAGATAATAAATATCTCTTATAAGAATGCCTTTTTAATTCTATCGATAAATACTGTATTATCTCTCTTACCAAATTTAATTTTTTTCTTTGATAATACACATTTAACGAAATCATTTCCATCTAACTCAAATTTTAAATGATCACTAGTTAAAAAGTTCGCATTACTAAACTTTAATTCTAGTATATGATTAGTTGATAATACTAATGGAGAGTTTAGTGAACGATAAGCATTTGAGTTTAGAGATGCTATTTCACTTAAAATAATACATTCTAAGCTATGATCTACAACAGGTCCATCTAATGATTTATTGAATGCTGTAGATCCATTAGGTGTAGAAATACATAAACCTGTACCTCTAACTGTTTCAAATTTATCATTATCGATAAATACATCAACAATTTGAGTTGCTGTTGGATTAATGATTGTTACTTCATTAATCGCATAGCCCTTATTCTTATTAGTTTCCCATTCTAAAAGGCTATGAGTTTCTATATCATAATTATTTGTATTAATCTTTTCAATTAGTTCATTTATAGAATCTTTTGTGAAGTTTGTATAAAATCCAAGATGGCCTGTTTTAACACCAAAGAATACAACTTTATCTACCATATCAATATATTTATGTACTGCTCTAAGGATTGTTCCATCTCCACCAACAGTAATAACTATATCAGGATTATTTTCATCATATTCTAATTTAATGCGTTCTTTTATTTCTTTAATTATACCTAAAGTTATCTCATCTTGTTTTCTAGAATATATAGTGTATTTCATAAAAACCACTCCCATTTATTTTATTCTAGCACAAAAAAATGAATTAATATATATTTTAATTGTTGATATTTTATTATAAATAATAGATAATAATATTTGTGGGGTGATTAATATGAAATCCAGCATTGAGATAGAATTCAAGACATTATTGAACCAAACTGAATATGATAAGATGATAGAAAAGTTTGATTTAGCAGATAATATTTTTGTTCAAGAAAACTTTTATTTTGATACTGATGATTTCTATATTAGAAACAACAAACTTGGTTTAAGAATTAGACATAAGAATAATACATGGAAAGTAACAATGAAAAAACCATGTGATGATTACTTATGTGAATATTCAATTATACTATCAGAAAAGCAAGCAAAAGATTATATCGAAAATGGTTTTTCATTAAAAGATTTTGGATATGATTTATTTGTTAAATTTAAAGCAAAAAATGTTACAGAACGTGCTATCTTCTCATATAGAAATGGTAACTTATTCTTAGATAAATGCAGTTATAATGGAGTAACTGATTATGAAATAGAATATGAAGCTGATGATTCTAATAGAGGAATCGATGACTTCAAGAATTTCTTAAAAGATAATAAGATAAAATATAGTCCAAGTTTTCATAAGGAAGAACGTGCATTTAGATCATTAGGATTATAATAAAAAGCAGTCGATTGACTGCTTTATTTTTTTTAATCTGATGCATCGATATCTGGAGATATATAGATGTTATAATCAGGAAAATCTTTTGCGATTTCTTCTTTTATTTTATTTATTATTTCATATTCATCATAGTTTAGATTTGGGCTAACAACATAATCTTTTTTCTTTTTCTTATTGCTTTTCCCACATGCTGTAATAGTAATAACAGTTACTGCCGCAAGGAAAACGATAAACAATTTCTTCAATATTTGTCTCATATTACACCTCCCGTTTATGTTTTTTAAAAAAAGCTACAATTGTTAACAGTAGGTTTACTGGCAATAAAAAAAATAGTATATTTTTTATTTACCTATATTGACATTAGTTTTTTAAGGTTCTAAAATAAAAAATGGGAACAAGCTATTTATAAAGGCGTATTTACGGCTTAATACACTGTTTGTTTACTGGTTAAGAGACACCAAAAAAGAGATCAAAAAATTTTAAAACAAAAAAGGAGATAATAAAAATGAGATTACAAAATAAAATTGCTTTAATTGGTTTACTAGCATCTACTGCTTTAATTGGAACAGGTTTTGCTGCATGGACATTTACTAATGCTGTTCAACAAAAAACAAATGCATCAGCAACACCACAAATTGTTTGTGCTGTTGAATTAAATGATGACTTCTATCTATATAATGCTGCTGATGATTCAGAAATAGAAACTCTTTATTTAATTTGTGATGCACCTGCATCTGGTCTTAATACTTTAGGTGGAAATGGTGTTTATTGGTCAAGCAAAAATGATTCTACTGCTTACGCAAACAAGATTGAAAGTGTTTATATAAAAGGAACATTGAACTATTCTGCTTATGACATCGAAGATTTAGCTTCTGTTACAGTTACTTTCAGTCAAGGTACAAATTATTCTTTAACAAATGGTACTTATGTTGAATTTGCTGCAGCTACACTACCATCTGCTAAAGTCGTTACAGTAGCAAACAATGCTGTTGTTCAAAGTGATGACTTTGCGCTACCACTTCCATCTTACAAAAGCAATGTAAACACTACAAACTTTAATAAAGTTGCAGATGTTGCTAACATTACAGAAGATCTTGATGATTTAGTTATCGCTTATCAAGCTGAAATCACTGCTCAAACACTTAAAACAGAATAAGAGAATATAAATGCAAACAATTACGATTATTGCAATAGTCGTAGTTGCACTCTTAACAGTAATAATAATTGGCCTTGCGTGGTTGGGTTTCAATTCCTCTCTACGCCTATATGAAGTAAATCTTGCACAAGGTGAATATGATGAAGAAATAAAGAAAGAATATAGCCGTGTAAAGCGAAAAAACTTAAGTATTATAGCTTCTAGTTTACTTATTATTCTTTTGATTGGATTATTGTTAACTGGTGGTTTTATTTCTAGGATGAAAAATGGGAATATCACCGTTAATGATAAGACTGTTCTTGTCATAGAAACAGGGTCAATGTCTGACTTTTATGATGATAAATACGCAGAATCATTAAATAATGATAGAAGACTACAGTTTTCTGCTACTGATTTATGCGTATTCGAAACAATAAAAGATGATACAGAACTCGTTATGGGTGAAGTCTACGGCTATAAAATAAAAAATACAATCATTACACATAGACTTGTAAAAATTAATAGTGATGGCACATATGTTTTTAGAGGAGACAATAACCCTACATCAGATGTGTATCAAGTTAATAAAGGGTCTATAATTTTACATTACACAGGTGCAAGAGCAAGAGGTATAGGCGCATTTATACTATATGCCCAATCTTATTTTGGCATATGGTCAATACTAGGAATAATTGGAATTACAATTAGTTCAGAAATCATATTAAACAAAGTTGATAAGATGAATAAAAAACGCTATAGAACAATAAGGAGTATGGAAAATGAAGAGAAATAGATTACTACTACTTTTATTTGCACTTATATTCCTAGCAACTTCTTTCATTGGCGTTACATATTCATCTTGGATAATGACAAGTAGTAAAAATACAGAGCAAAATATTTCGCCAGTAGTTCCTACTTGGAACTTTGTTCCAGATTCAGCACTGCTAGATCATATTAGTGGCTTAACTAATTTAAGCAAGGCAAGAGAAACAGAAATCCTTTCACCTAATTCTGACGATGGTGAAGCTGTTCGTTTTACAAATACAAACGGTACATCAGGTGGAGATCATAGTTTCTATGTATCATTCGATAGAGATTATACTGTTGGAGAAGTAAAAAATTATAAAATTGAACTTGATTATTATCATAGTAAAAAAAATAAAAATGGTAATACTTATCCAAAAGCACAGTTATATTATAACGGTACAAAAATAGGAAACGAACGTGGTGGAGGAACTTCCACAAACGATAAAACTCCATTCATTGTGACAGACATCGATGAAAACTGGTGGCATATAGAATTCTTTATTTCAGCGTTAGCTCCAACAATGGTAGACCACGGAGATAAATTAAACTATACTGAATCACAAGTTATTAACAAAGTTAAAATTAGTGATGGTTCAGTCAAAGATTATAATTCTACTACTGCCTATTTTATACTTGATAATTTAAGATTCAATTCTTCTACTGCCTCAAGGCTTGGAATCTTTAACAACGGAACAAGTTTTGCGCATGGAAAGTATTATTGGGTTAAAGTTTGTTGGGCAGGAGAAATAAAATCAGTAAATATCTCATTTAGCGATGATACTATTGCTAAATATGACTATGACCCAGAAAGAGATAAAAGTCCATTCTACATTTATGGACTACAGGCTGGTACTGTTACAATAACAGTTACTATGGTACTTGGTGATAATAATCAGGTATTAACGATTTCAAATGTACTTACAGTAACTTAATAAAATTAATCGATCCTTCGGGGTCGATTTTTTTATTAATAAAAAAGATGATATATTATCATCTTAATTATTCTGTGATTATTTTTTTAACCTCTTCAAATTTATTTATAATCTCATCAATTTGATTAGTATAATCTATATCTTTTCTTATTCTTAAATCTTCTGTTAGAGTATAAAACAAATTATATAGAGGAGTAATAGCTAAATTTGCATATACTCCTTTTAGAGTATGAGATATAGCAAATGCTTTATCATAATCTTTAATAGCAAGAGCATCCTTTAATTCATATACCTTATTTTCAGCTACAGACATTTTTAATAATTTGATATAGAAATCTTCCTTATTTAAACAGCGTTCTAAGCCTTCTTTTGTGTTACAACCATAATTGTTTAATTTCTCTATTATATTCATTATTTATCCCCCAAAAATCTTTCAAATTCTCTTGCTGGAATAGGTTTAGAATAATAATATCCTTGAACTATATCACAGCCTAATTCTTTTAAGGCATCTAGTTGCTCTAGTGTTTCAACGCCTTCTGCTACTACCTTTAATGATAATTTCTTTGCTAAATTAATAATTAGCTCTATTATCTTAGTATCCTTCTTTTCACTAAACGCTTCTCTGATAAATGACATATCAAGTTTTAAGGCATCTAGTGGAAGACTTGATATCATATTTAGTGATGAATAACCTGTACCAAAATCATCCATTTCAATAATAAATCCTAACTCTTTTAATTCATTTACTCTATTAATAATAATATCAACATCAGATGTATATGCTGATTCTGTTATTTCAAGTATTAATTCATTAAATGATAATTTATTGTCCTTTACAATATTTTTTAATTTATCTATTAAATTAGGATCATAAATATCTATTCTACTTACATTTACTGACGCCTTAATAGACTTATTGTATTTTTCTTTCCAATATTTTACTTGATTAGCTGTTTCATTCCATACATAATTGTCTAATTCCTGTATTAAGCCATTTTCTTCAAATAATGGAACAAATATTGATGGTGGAACTAAGCCTAATTTTTTATGATTCCATCTAACTAAAGCTTCTGCGCTTGTTAGTTCTGGATTATCATTTTGAATAAAGAATTTAGGTTGGTAATATACCATAAATTCCTTATCATTTATTGCTTGTTTGAAGTCATCAATTAATTGTTCTTCAAACAATTCTTTTTCATGTAATTTACTATCATAGATAGCTATATTATCTACTAAGTTATTATTAATTCTATTTAAAGCAAAGCATGCTCTTTCAAATCTAGTTTCAATAGGTACAAGTTTACTTACATTTTCATATACACCCATTTCAAGTCTAGCTTTTGCTTTTGATAAATCTCCAACAAATAAATTATCTAAAATATCATCTAACACTTTTCTTAAATTAGTTATATGAGGTGCATAAATTAGGAATGTATCTTCCTCTTTTCTACATACAATACCACCTAATTTATTAATAACATCTCTTATTTTATGAGCTAAAGCTATTAAAACTGAATCAGCATATTTTCTTCCAAAACGTTCAACAATGATATGGAAACGAGATATATCTATCGCGATAGCATCCATATCAACATCATTATAATAAGTATCTATTTCTTCAACGTAGTGCATGAAATAATCCTTATTATATAAGCTTGTTAGATTATCACGTTCAGTTTCACTAATTAATTGACTCTTTTCAAATAATTCAATGATTCTTTTTACTCTAGCAAGTATTATACCTTTAGCAGGATAAGGTTTTGGAATAAAATCGATTGCTCCTATATTTAGTGTTTCTTCTTCAGAATCAATATCACTTGTAATAATAATTACAGGTATATTTTTATAATCATCATT
>JAEEGL017105578.1_pt1 | contig 14196 bp, 10 predicted proteins | sample 9134231 | NCBI WGS metagenome assembly JAEEGL01 (sample SAMN16246548, study PRJNA631951) | gut metagenome | biome: gut microbiome; feature: rumen; material: fiber-attached | host: Bos | place: Iran: Karaj | collected 2018-10 | reverse complement strand
TCGTCCTCGTCCCACGGGCCGACGACTTTCTTGTATTCCGTTTCCGCGTCGGAGAAGCCCATCGCCAGGGCCGCGAATCCGTTGCCGAACTGCTCGAACAGGGTGAAGGTCAGGGCCAGGCTGGCGTTGATGGTCTCCCCGGGCAGCTCCTTGGCCTCCTGCGTACGGGTCCAGGTCTTGCTGCGGATTTCGCCGTCGCGGATGTCGAGCTCGAAATTGCCCGGCACGAGCCCGTAATTGATCATGGACACGTACTTCAGGACCTCGCCCAGGTTGTTCGGATCCGCGTTGATGGGACAGATGCCGTACAGCAGGAAGCCGTCCTCGCGGAACTGCACATGGATGGTCAGCTTCCTGAGCTTGCAATCGAGCGAGAATCCCATGTTCAGGCATTTCCGTTCGGCATGGTATTCGTAGCGGATTTCGTTTTCGTCCAGAAAATCACGGACGGCATCACAGGTTTCTTCCAGGTTCATGACAGGCTCCTTTCCTCGTCTCTCTCTCTCAAACGCCAAAACCGATCGGCTTGCGAACGGTCCTTTCCAACATCTCCCGGAACTCGCGCTCTCCGGCCGCCCCCGCCAGGTCGGACGCCAGCAGCTTCACCTCGCCGTCGCCTCCGAGCCGGTTGCGGCAGACGGCCTTTCCCCATGTCCGCTCGTACAGGTTGCGGACGAAGCGCGCATTCGAGAAATCGCGGCCGGCCATCACCTCGTCGGGGATCTGCGCGAAGTAGTCGCGGAGGGCCTTTTCGAGGGCCTTCTCGTGGCCGAAATTCCCTTCCGCCATCGCAAAGAAGATTCGGACGAGCTCCTCGCGGCTGTAATTGGGGAAGTTCACCGCGTAGGGAATGCGGCTGAGCAGGCCCGAATTGCCCCCCAGCATCGTCTCCATTTCGCCGGTGTAGCCCGCCATGATGACGCAAAGGTCGTCCCGGTGGTTTTCCATTTCAGCGATCAGCGTGTCGAGGGCCTCCTGGCCGAAGTCGCGGCCGCGATCGTCGCCGCGGAACAGGGAATAGGCCTCGTCGATGAACAGCACCGAGCCGTAGGCGTCGCGGCAGATGGAGCTGGTCTTGGGGGCGGTCTGTCCGACATATTCGCCGCAGAGGTCCCGCCCCTTGACTTCCAGCAGATGCCCCTTCCGCAGCACGCCCTCCTGCTTCAGCAGGCGCGCGACGATCCGGGCCACCGTCGTCTTGCCCGTCCCGGGGCTCCCGGTGAAGAGCATGTGAATCGCCGGCCGCTTGACCCGCCGCCCCTTCCCCGCCAGCTTCCGCTGCATCTTGATCTGTTCCACGATCTCGAACATCTTCGCCTTCACCTCCCCCAGGCCGATCAGGCCTTCGAGCTCCGCGCGCGGATCGCCCTCCGCGTCGCTGACGGACCGGGGCGCGATGTCCACGCCGTGGATGTCCCGGTCCAGCTGCCCGGTGCGGCCGTTTTCACGCGCCTTGCCGTAGATCATCCGGTCCACCATCTTGTCCACCGTCCGGTAGCCGAAGAAGCTGTCATCCCGTTTTTCCTCGAGCACGCATTGCTCGAAGGCCTCCTGCGCGTCGTCGCACAGCCGGAACGAGCGCTTGGCGAGTTCGTCGCGGGCGTGGTCGAACAGCCCGGACAGTCCGACCGGCGGCACGGCCAGGGAGCGGATGTTGAAGATGTCGCCTAGGGCCTCTTCGGTCGAACGCAACGCCCGGGGTTCCACGAACGGAACCCGGAAGACGATGGTGAAATTCCCGCTGCTGGCGTTGAGACGCCGGAGCCTGGACTTGGCCTCCGACGAGGCTAGCCGTCCCTGCCAGGCGCCGACGTCCAGGCAGAGGATTCCGCAGGTGGAGAGCTCCCCTTCGTTCGAATGTTTGAGAATCTGGACCGTCTCCAGGGCCTTGTCCCAGTCGGGATAGTTGCCCGACAGATCCATGGTGTTGCCGACCTTGAGTTCCCGCACGGCCTTTTTCCCGACGCCGGGACGAAGCAGCCCGTGCGCGGCGTACAAGTCCGCCAGGCCCTTCAGGAAGTCGGTCATCCCGTAGCCGTCGTCGATCGACACCAGCAGCCCCTGCCGCCAGAAGCTGCCGAGGGCGTCCATCTGACGCAAGATGGGGATGACCTGCGCCGTCTCGGTCAGATGATCCCGCAAAACCGCATGATGCTTGAACGGCACGCGCGAAAGCACGTCCGCCAGGACCTCTTCCGGGGTAGGCGCCGCCGGTTCCTTCTGCGGAACAGGCTCCGCCTGCCGCTTCCCCGCCTCCTTGATTCCTTTCGGCTGCTCGTGAGAACGCGGCGCCTTGGTCTCGGGGGCCTCTTCGGAGTCATCCGCCTCGGAAGCCTCCCGGATACGCTTCGGCTTCGAGCACGAAAAAACGGTCGCAGGCTCGCGGACGCCAAACTCGGCGCCGATCGCCTGGCTGATTTCCTTTATGAACCTCATCCAGATGGAAACATCCATGCGGAAGGTCATTTCCGTGCCGCTGCTGGTGATCAGCTTGACGCCTTCGCGGCCAGCCGACCATTTTTCGAGAAACCGCACGACGCGTTTCCCCGCCTTGCGCTGTTCCGTGAGCCAGTTTTTGTCAAAAGTCACAGTAAATTCAATCATTGCTCTCTCCCATCTGAGGCTCATCGGCATATCGGCGGATCAAACGCCCCCGCCCGTCACGCAACGCGTGCCGGACCGCAGCTGTCCTCCCTGTCCCGGATCGATGATGGCGCCAACCACTCTTCATTCCTCATCCGCCTTCCGCCTTTTGCCACCTGACCGCTGTTCCTGTTCCGCGCCGTTTCCATCCTTCGCAAGATGGTCGTTCCGGGACGCGGCAAAGTTACACGGGGATACGCTCCCAATCAAGCGCCCATTTCACATTATTTCCGGGCAGGGGCAGGGGTGCGATTTAAGAAATACCGTAGCCACAATGGACACAAGAGGGACGAGCCAGACGCGCGCCTTGCGCACGGCCGCGACGAAGCGCGGCCCAGAACGGCCCGCCCGGCGGTCGGGCCCTACCGTAGCTCTCTCCTCCCGCCCCTCTTCTCGTTTCCAGGCGCGTCAGCGCCCCCACTCGTCACTTGTCACTCGTCACTTGTCACTGCGCGCGCAGCGCGCGCCCCCCTCCGGAAGGGGGGATGTCGCCGCCAGGCGACAGGGGGGAGTACGCGCGATAACGGGCTTTTCCACAAAAAATCGCGCCCTTTCCGGGCAGCCGAAACCGGCTGGCCGAAAAACCTTCAGAACCGGTCGTCTGGCGACAATTCCGCCTCTGCGGCGTCCGCGTCGGCGGCGAGTTCTTCGAGGGCCTGGCGGAACTCGGGGGGGAAGTACGCCAACGGAACGAGCCTGCGCAGGGCCAGATGGTCCCCGTTCCGGATCCAGATCCGATCCGTCCGGGTGGCATTCTCATCCAGGCGTTGCTGGCGGGCCGATCCATCGAGCTCGTCGTACGCGGCGGCCGGAGACACGACGAGCAGGCAAGCCCATTCCGCCGTCACCACGGTCTCCGGGAGGACGATGCAGGACTGCGAACGCCCGCCTTCCAGGTCGACGCAGAAGACGTAGGTGCCATCCTCCCTGACCTCATAGGGCAGGCCGCACGCCGGGGCGACCCACTCGCAGAAATAGGACTGTGGCGTTTTCGTGTCGCTCACGCGGGGAGGAGGATATTCCTCCTCGTCGAATGGGAAAATGTACAGCAGAAGGGCCACAAAGACGCCGACGGGCAACGCGGAGGCGGCCATCCAGCGCAGGCGGCCGATGGGGGCCTCGTAGACGTCAAGCCCCAGGGCCTGGTCGTACGACGTCCATCCGCGGCCGGCAAAGCGGAGCGTCTGGATCGTCGCCAGGAACGTGCAGAGATAAGGGATTCCGCAGCCCATGCCGACACACCAGAGCCGGACCAGGCGGCGGAAATACGTCTTGGACGAAATGGGGCGCCCTTCTGCGTCGCGGATGTGCAGCGCGAACGCCCATTTCCCGGGCGTCGTCCCGAACACCTCGAACACGGCCACCTCCAGCAGAAGCGCCGTCGGCAGAACGGCGACGGCGAACGCAAATTGCCAGTGATCCCAGTCCAGCCAGTCGCCCAGCCAAAAGTAATCCCGGACCGCCGACACCGCCGTGAATGCGGCGAACACGAAAATGATCATGTCCAGCACCCGCGCCCCGAGGCGGCGGAAAACACCCGCGATCTGCCCCTTTCCGGGCTCCTCCGGGCCCGAAGGGGGCACGGACCGCAGGGTGCCGACCTCCTCCAGGCCGCGACGGATGAACCACGCCACCACGCACCACGCCGCCAGCGACAGCCCCATGCAGCGGATCACGGCGTGCCAGCGCGTCCGGTCGATCGGCAGGTCCCAGAAAACATGCAACGCGACCGGCAGAAGGAAGGCCGCCCAGAACGCCTTCCGGCCGAACACGGCGGGCGAGAGCGGCTCGCGCCGCATGGCATACAGGAGGGCCCCGCCGGAAACCGCCGCCCACACGACGTGCCCGCCGGGGGCCAGCAGGTTCCGCAGGGCCAGCACGAACAGCGCCGAATGCCCCATCCAGCCGTCCTCTTCGGCCAGCAGGTTCCGCATCCCATATTCCGCCGTCTCGAAGGCGGCGAATCCGGCCCCCACCGCCGCACCGATCAGCAATCCGTTCAGAATGTAGGGATACGCCCGGTTCCGCTTGAGAATCCAGTAGACGACCAGCAGCTTCGCGACCTCCTCGCCGATGCCGGCGGCAAACGCGTTGAGAACCGACGTGTTGCCCAGGAGCTGAAACGACGGCAGCACCGCCGTCGCGATCAACGCAAGCCCCCCACCGATGAAAAGCGCCTTGAAAACCGTGTAAAAGCTGATGTTGCGGAAGACATTGAACTCGAAGAACAGCATCAGCACCGTGAACGGCACCCCGAACGCCCCGACGACCAGGACATTCCCGAACTGCCCCTGGTTGATCAGCACGTTCGCCGCGAACAGCAACGCCGTCACCAGCAAAAAGAACAGAAACACCCGCGAATAGAGCCACGGCCTCGGACACGCCGAGGACAGCGTTTCCGGGTCAGGGATCGTTCCCGGCGCCCCGCAGATGACGATTTTCTCCGCATCGTCCTCCGTGTGCCTCCGGAACACCTCCGAAAAGAATGCCCTGACCGACCCTATGTCCATGTGCCATCTCCTCGCCGCCGCCCCTCATCCGCGCCCTTACCCGCCGGATGGCGCGGCGTTTTGCCGCCCGCCCCCCTCCCCCTTGCTTCCCAGCTCCCGACTCCTGATTCCCGACTCCTGACTCCTAATTCCTATCGCACGCGGATGCTCTCCACCGCCAGGCCGGCCCCTTCGGCGGCCTGGACGCTGAACGGAATGCGGGTCAGTCCCGGCTCCAGCTTCTGGTCGAACGCCAGCACCGAGATCATGCCAGGCTCGAACGTCAGCTGGGTCTTGCGGCCCGCCCGGCAGACGGCCTTTCCGCCGATGCCCACGCCCGTGACCTCCACGGTCACCTTGTCCGCCGCCTCGCCGAAGAACCGGACCTCCAGCTCGCCGGTCTCCCCGCCCCGCAGCGTCCGATAATGCCGCATGTCCCCCTGCTGCCACGGCTTCATCGTGCTCCAGCCCTCGCCGAACGACACCCAGGCCTTCTCCCCGCGCCGCGCCTGCTTTTCGGCGACATCCTCGGGGTCGTCCCAGAACACCTCCACCGCCAGCCGCGACGGATAGTCGTAGAAATCCTCCATCGGGGCCGACCCGTTCCGCGCCATCTTCAGCCCCACGGCGTTCGAGACGGTCGCGTGATGCGCGAAAAACCGCTCCGGCCAGTTCCAGACGCCCATCCTGGCGGCGTGGTTCTGCGTGAGGCGGATGAAGGCCTGGGCCTCGCCGCGCTCGAACACCTCGCGGGTCACGTCCCGCCAGCGGTTGCGGACATAGGCGTCGTAAGGCTCGTCCGGCACGGTGAAGCTCACCTCCACCTTCTGCGGCGCGTACAGCAGCATCTCGTTCCACGGCTCGAACCAGCGGTCCACGATGGCGATGTCGCCGGCGTGCAGGTTCTCGTCGAGCCAGTCCCGCAGCGCCGCGTACGGGGTGGGCCGGCCCTCCAGCCGCATCACATCCCGCGCCATGCCCCAGAACGCCGCCCCGACGGCCAGCCCCAGCCCCACGCACGCGACGACGCCCCGGCCGCCGCCCAGCGCGCGCCCCAGCCGCTCCCCGCCCATCGCCGCCCACGCCACGAACAGCGGCAGGCACGTCAGCAGATACGCCATCTTCGCCACGCCGCCGCCGATCCCCACCACATACGCGACCGACACCGCGAACGTCACCGCCAGCAGCGCCCCCGTCACCCGATACGTCACATCCCCTTCCGCCAGCCGCCCCACCCACGAAACACGTTTCCATTCAATGGAAACCTGTTTTTTCGCCTTGCCGCGCTTCTGAAAACCGGTTTCCATTGTATGGAAACCTGTTTTCCCGGCCGGTTCCGCGGCCGGTTCCGGCGTCGCCTTCCGCCGCAGGAGCCACCACGCCAGAAGCGCCGTCGCCAGCGTGCCCGCGAGCACCAGCCACCCCATCCAGAGGCCGCCCCCGCAGTAGAACGGAAGGATATGCGGCACCACCCAGCTCGCCTTGCCGCCGATGAACGCCGCCTCGCCCGTGGTCGTCCGCATCATCTCGATCAGCGCCCGGACGATCCACCGCGACATCCCCAGCACGATCACCACCGACGCCGCCGTCCAGCCCCCCATCCAGCGCCGCCGCAGCGCGCGCCCCCCCTCGGTCCCCGAGCCCGACCACAGTGCCAGCCCCACGCATCCCCAGGCCGCCGCCGTCGGCGCCCAGGCCCCCATGTGCGTCATGCAGAGCCCCAGCATCAGCGCGGCCCCCAGCGCCAGATTCCCCCCCTTCCCCGCCCGCTCCAGGCCCTGGAGCGCATCTGCGGCCGTCCCCGCCGCCCACGGCAGCGCCAGCCCCGCCATGCCCAGCAGCGGCGCATAGTAGTACGCCTCCCGCGAATGATACGCATGAAGCGGCAGCAGCCCCAGCCAGACCGCCCCCAGCCATGCCGCCATCCACCCCCTCCGCACGTAGAGCCACACCGCCACCGCCGCCACCCCCAGCCAGCCCAGCAGCGCGAACGGACGCCGCACCTCCCCGATGCCGACCTCCGGCCCGCGCAGCCCGCGCAGCCCGCACCACGCCGCCGGAATCGAATCCCCCGTCGGCATCTGATTGAACCACGGCGGCTCCCGCCACAGCCGGCACAGCTGCTCCCAGCGACCCGCCTCCGGATCGCCCATCCCCGACCGCCAGAAATTGATCTCGTCCGTCCGCGACGACGCCACCTCCAGCCCCCACAGCCGCACCCACAGCGCCAGCCCCAGCGCCGCCGCCGTCAGCGCCGCGCCCCCCCACGCCCGCAGCCGCGCCCCGCTCATCGCGCCTCCTCCGCCGAGTCCTCCGCCACGAAGTACAGCGGCCGCTTCTTCCCCTCCTCGAAGATCCGGCTCACATACTGCCCCAGCATCCCCAGGCACAGCAGCTGCACCCCCGACAGGAACATCAGCGCCACCATCAGCGACGCCCAGCCCCGCTGCATGTCCTGATGCCCGACCAGCGCCGACACCCACACCCACGCCCCCCACGCCACCCCCGCCACCATCATCACGCCCCCCAGCCCCACGATCCACCGCAGCGGCGCCGCCGAAAACGACGTGATCGCGTCGAACGCCAGCCGCGCGCTCTTCCACACCGGATACTTCGTCTTTCCCGCCAGCCGCGCCGCCCGGTCATACTCCACCGCCCCCTGCCTCCACCCCACCCAGCACGTCAGCCCCCTCATGAACCGATGCAGCTCCCGCACCTCCCGCAGCGCCTTCACGATGCAGCGGTCCACCAGCCGGAAATCCCCCGCGTCCATCGGCACCTTCACCTTCGCCAGCGCATGGAACACCCGGTAGAACCCCGCCGCCAGCACCTTCTTCAGCCACGTCTCCCCCTCGCGGCTCCGACGCACCGCATACACCACGTCAACCCCCTCCCGCCACTTCTCCAGCAGCGCCGGGATCACCTCCGGCGGATCCTGCAAGTCCGCGTCCATGATCACCACCGCGTCCCCTTCCGCGCGGTCCAGTCCCGCCGTGATGGCCAGCTGATGCCCGAAATTCCGGCTCAGCCGCACCAGCCGGATCCGCCCCCGCCCCCCGCTCTCCGGCACCACTCCGCAGCGGCTGCGCACCCACTCCGTGCTCCCGTCCTCCGATCCGTCGTCCACCAGCAGAAGCTCCCACCGCTCCGCCCGCTCCGCGAACACACGCCCCAGCCGTTCCACCAACACCGGCAGATTCTCCCGCTCGTTCAAGAACGGCACCACCACCGACACCAACGCATCCGTACTTCTCATGACGCCCCCCATCCTACCCGCCTCCCCCCGTCCCCGCAACCCCCGATTCAACGCCGACAAATCGACAGCCCCCCTTTTTTGCCCCTCGCCGTGCACCCCCTGGAAACCCTAGATTCCTAGAATTTCTAGCCTCTCTAGACAATCTAGTGTTTGCCCCCCCCCTTTCAAGGCGGCAGAAGCCGCCAACAACAAAAAACGCGGGCCAAAAACCCGCGAATCCATAAAAAAAAGCTGGGGTGAAAGACGGGATTTGAACCCGCAACGACTTGAACCACAATCAAGTGCTCTACCAAGTTGAGCTACTTTCACCACCAAGACCGCCCCGACTATACCTGACGGCGGACCAATTGCAACCTCCATTTGACTTCTCCTGAAAAATTTTTTCGCACGGGGGGCCCGACGTCGTCCAGGCCGGGCCCATGGAACCCGAAAAGGATTCTCCAGAGGCGCACCTTGCAAAACCAAGATCGCACCCCACGCCCGCGCAGATGTCCCGTATTCCCCATCGCCTCCCCTCAAAATTCAAGCGGCGAAGCCCCCCCTCCAACGCCTCAGAACCCATCCGAAAAAGAAGCACAAATTGTCAAATGATCAAAATTCCTTAGCATTTTTTTGTGTTTTGTTTTTCATATAAATTGAGAAAAAGTGAGACTGAAATTTCATTTTTAACACTATAAATTTGATATTTATTAGCATTCCTGTCACATCTTTTCATTTTTCAAAATCACATTCAGTCCCACTATTGTACAATAGTGAGACTGGAAATGAAAAATTTTTTGCAGATTTTCGAAGAAATTTACAAAAGGATGCAAAAAAGGCTTGTGGAATTTTAGTCGGAGCCGCCATTGCGGCCCCCTCTTTCCCGCTTGCCCTCGTGCCGCTGTTCTGCTAGGTTGCAATTCTCCATTGGCTATACCGCCGCCTGTCCGCGCCCTGCGGGGCTTGCTCCCGGGCTCGCTGCCGGCGGGGCCGCTTCCCGCTGAAAACCTGCCCAAAACAAATCCCCCCAAAAAGGAAAACCGCCATGTGGACCATCTCCGAACTCAAAGACCGCGCGCGGGCCACATTCAAGGCCAACTACTGGACGTGCGTCGGCGTCGCGCTGATCGCCGTCCTGGTTTCCGGGGGCGGCAGCTGCAGGTTCAATCAGAACTTCGGCACCGGCCCCTCTTCCGCCGAAGTCCGGGAAGAGAACAATGACGCCCTCGAATGTCCGCAGGACGCCGAGGCTGAGGAAATCGCGCCCGCGGTCATCGACGCCGATTCCGACTTCGCCCCTGCCGAGGACGCGGATGCGGACGTTTCCGCCGAAGCTGCGCCTGACGAGTCGCCCGCGCCCCAGACCTTCTGGGCGTTTCTCCGCCAATTCAGATTCGGAGATGACGATTCCCCGATCTCGCCCTTCTGGATTGTCGTCGCGATTGTCGTCGCGGTGGTCGTCGTGTCCGTCTGCCTCGTCATTGGGCTCCTCTTGCGCTTTCTTCTGCTCAATCCGCTCTCGGCGGGATGCTGCAACTTCTTCCTCCGCAACGCCACCGCAAAGGCCGATTTCTCCGCCATCGGCGCCGGGTTCCACGGCTGGAAACGCTTCGTCAAGACCCTGTTCCTCCGCGACCTCTTCCTCTGCCTGTGGGCCCTGCCGGGAAGTCTTGTCATCGCGTGGCTGATCTTCTGGCGTCTCGCCTGGTCCGTCCCCATCTTCGGGAGCCCTTCCATCTGGGCCGGCTTTTTTGCCATGCTGGCCCTGGCGTTGGTCCTTTGGCTTCCCGCCTGGGTCAAGACCTACTCCTACCGCCTCGTCCCGTACCTCCTTTCCGACGACCTCTCCCTCGCCGGCTGCGACGCCATCGACCGTTCGCGCGCCCTCATGAACGGGCACAAATTCCACGCCTTCCTCCTCGACCTCTCCTTCATCGGCTGGTACATCCTCGGCATCCTGACCTGCGGCATCCTCCTCATCTTCCACGTCTTCCCCTATGTCCAGTGCACCAACGCCGAACTCTACCGCGCCCTCGCCTTCCCCGGCGTCCCGCCGCCCCTCCCGCCGCCCGAGGTTCCCCCCGCCCCTCCCTCCGGAGACTGACTCCGCACCCCCTCATTTATCGCGCGCCGCGCATTATTCTATCGCATCTTCTCCGCCCACCAGCTAAGATTCCGTCGTTCCGCCGCTTCTTTCCTTGGCCGCCGGGACCACGCACATGCCTGCCTCAGCCATCCATAACGCCCGCGAACTCGAATTCGCCGTTTTCTGCATCGAAAATCTTGCCGCCGCCCTTGGACGCCCCGCCGATGCCGTCTATCGCGCCCTCTCCGGCGAAAACGGACTTCTCCGGCGCTACATCCTTCCGAGCTACGACGTCCTCCACACCCAGGGAAAGGAGTACATCGTCGAGGACATCCTTGATGCCATGAACGCCAGCGGGGTGGTCCCGTGAAAGCCTACCACGGCGGCGCCGACGCGGTGCCTTCCCCCGACCTCTTGCACTCCCGAAAAGCCGTGGATTTCGGTCCCGGCTTCTACGTCACGCCTCTCCGCGAACAAGCCGTCCGCTGGGCCGAAAAACGAAAACGAGCCCTCGGCCGCGCCACCCTCTCCGTCTACGACTTCGACGAGGCCGCCGCCGCCCTCAAAATCCTTCGCTTCGACTCCTATTCGGAACCCTGGCTCGACTTCATCGTCGCCTGCCGCTCCCTCCGCGACGCCTCCGACTGGGACATCGTCATCGGTGGCGTCGCAAACGACCGCGTCTTCGACACCCTGGAAGCCTATTTCGACGGCTTCGCCACCAAGGCGCAAACCATCGGACGACTCCGCATGGAAACCCCGAACCTCCAAATCTGCTTCAGAACCGCCGCCGCCCTGCAAACCCTCCGCTTTGTCGGGAGCGAACCGCTGTGAATGCCAATCCCACTCTTCTACGAATGAAATACGCCCGGGTCATCGAGGCCTACGCGGGAAAAACCGGCTGCACCCTAGACGAAGCCCTCGACCGCTTCTACCGCTCCAAGACCTACCAGCTCCTGCGCGACGGCGTTTCCGACCTCCACTGCATGAGCGACGACTACCTCGCCGAAGAACTCCGCGACGAATTCGCCTCCCCTGGCGTTCCGCCGCCGCTCCCGCCGCCCGAGGTTCCCAGGGATTGCCATCGGTGAAAGCGGCCCGCCTCTCGCTCAAAACACGTTTCCATACAATGGAAACCTGTTTTCCGGGGGGTGGAAAACACACTTCCATTGAATGGAAGACTGTTTCTGGCGGCGGTTTGCGACATCCAGTGTGCGATTTTTATTTCTGGAAAAGCCCGTCATCGCGCGTACTCCCCCCTGTCGCCTGACGGCGACATCCCCCCTCCCGGAGGGGGGCGCGCGCTACGCGCGTAGTGACGAGTGACAAGTGACGAGTGGGGGGCGCTGACGCGCCTGGGAGCGAGATGTGGAGCGGGAGGAGAGAGCTACGGTAGGGCCCGACCGCCGGGCGGGCCGATCTGGGGCCCGGCTTCGTCCGAGCCGAGCTCGGAGGACACAAGAGGGACGCTCCAGAAGCGTGCCTTGCGCACGGCCGCGACGAAGCGCGGCTCCCGGAACAGGATTTCGCAAATGGGAATTGCCAGCGGGGGGCGGCGGAGAGTAGGATGGTGGCGGCATGAAAAGAATCTGGATCATCATGGCGGCCGGAGCGTTGGCGGCGGGATGGCTGTGCGGCGCGTCGCAGGGGGCGACGGAGGCCGTTCGGCCCTTCGCGGACTACGACGTGATTCTGCAAAAGGCCCCGTTCGGCAGCACCGCCACCGACGAGGAGGCGCCGGCGCCGCGCGTGGTGCAGCTGCAGGAGTCGTTCGCCGCGCAGATGTCGCTGGTGGAGATCAAGGAAGTCAAGGGCAGCGACTACCTGATCGAGGTGTCGGTGTTCGACAGGAAGGACAACAACTATTTCACGCTGCGCATCGGGGAGACGGATCCGAGCGGCGTCAAGCTGGTCGAAGCGGACTATGAGATGGACGAGGCCATGCTGCAGAAGGGCGACGAGGTCGTCGTGCTGAGCATGAGGGCGGGGACGACCGGCCAGGTGCTGTCGGAGGCCGACCGCGAGACCCGCCGGGGCGAGATGGAGCAGAAGCGCCTGTCCTACATCGAGCGCCGGCGGTTGCGCCAGGAGGCCCGCAAGAAGGCCCTGGAGGAGCAGGCGAAGCAGCCGATCCTCACCGGGAAGGAGCTGGAGGACAAGCTCCAGGAGTCGGCGATGGAGTCCATCCGCAAGGGGATGCCGCCGCTGCCGGTCACGCTGACGCCGGAGAACGACGCCCAGCTCGTGGCGGAAGGCTTCCTGCCGCCGATGGACGAAGAGGGCTATGAGGTCATGGACAACGGCTACTACGGGCCGGACGGGATGTACTACGAGTACGAGGATGCGTACGAGGACGAGTACGAGGAGGGATATTGATGTTCATCGAGGGGGCCTTCCGCAATCCGGCCGGATGGCTGGTCGAATGCGCGGTCATCGTCTTTTCGATCTGCTGCCATGAATGGGCGCACGCCCGGGCGGCGCTGGCGGTGGGCGACGACACGGCGGCGCGCGCGGGGCATCTTTCGCTAAATCCGCTGCGCCAGATGGGCTGGATGTCGCTGGCGATGCTGGCGGTGTGCGGGCTGGCCTGGGGCGCGGTGCCGGTGGACGAGGGGCGGATGCGGGGCCGCTGGGCGGGCGAGCTGGTGGCGCTGGCGGGCCCGGCGATGAATCTGCTGCTGTGGCTGGCCTTCTGCCTGGGAGTCGTGGTCGCCTGGCACCTGAACGCGGGCGATGCGTGGCTGAACGGCCTCTACGAAGGGGCCCTCGTGAATTTCGCTCTGGCGTTGCTGAACCTGCTTCCGGTGCCGGGACTGGACGGAAGCCGGGTGTTCCGTCGCTGGCTGGGCGGATTCCTGTCGTTCACGCAGGGGGCCGGCGGATTCCTGATCATCTTCCTGATCATCTTTGGCGCGCGCTACCTGTTCGCCGCCGCCGATGTCGTGACGGGGTGGGTGCTGTCGGTGTTTTAGAGCGAATCAAGCGCGGGGAGGCGATTGGTTGGGTGGTTGGGTGGTTGGGTGGTTGGGTGGTTAGGTAGTTTGGTAGTTTGGTGGTTTGGTGGTTTGGTGGTTTGGTAGTTGGGTGGTTGGGTGGTTTGGTAGTTGGGTGGGGGGCGCTTCCGCGCCATTCCGCCTCCAAACGGGGTCTGTCCCCGTTTGGCCCTAGGGCGGGGTGGCGGGGGAACAAAATGGGATGAAAAAGGAGCGGAGGCAAGGTTCGAGGGCAATCGGCTGCATTCGGTTGCAATTGACTGCAATCGTTAGGAAATTACCGTAAAATCACAGCTATTGGGGGGGTAAAAGTGGGGCGGCGGGGGCAAAAAAAGCGGCCGGTGGAACCGGCCGCATTGTTTGCGTGGGCTGGGGGATGGGTTATTCGGAGACGGGGGTGCCCATGATGTCGGCGACGGCTTTGGCGGCGGCTTCGGAGCTGATAGAGGCCGTGGAAGGGACCTTCTTGACGCGGGCCTTGCGGATCTTGCCGGCGCCCTTGGCGGCGTTGCGGGAGCGGGTCTTGGCGGCCTTGACCATGGCCTTGCTGCGGACAGCCTTCTGGTGGCGGGTCTTGCGGTTTTCGCGGGCTTCCTCGGGGAGGCGGGCGATGATGGCGGCCTTGTCCATGGACAGGAGCTCGACGACGGCGGCCTTCATGGCGTCACGGGGGAGGGCCTTCCCGGAGGTCCACTTGGAGACGGAGACGAGGCTGGTGCCGAGCAGCATGGCGATCTGGCGCTGGGTGAG
>JAEEGL017073703.1_pt1 | contig 14196 bp, 11 predicted proteins | sample 9134231 | NCBI WGS metagenome assembly JAEEGL01 (sample SAMN16246548, study PRJNA631951) | gut metagenome | biome: gut microbiome; feature: rumen; material: fiber-attached | host: Bos | place: Iran: Karaj | collected 2018-10 | reverse complement strand
AGAATTGATGTTTCCTGCCCCTCTAACCACTGTTCGAATATTATTTTATCACCTGCAGAACCGAAAGATTTATCCTGCATCATTTCTTTTATAGCTGTAAGAGCCTGCTGTCTATTTTGACACATTACAACACCCTTACCGGCAGCAAGTCCATCCGCCTTAACAACAATTTTTTTATTTTCTTCCCATTCGTTTTCAAGAAAGTTTTTTGCGGATATAAAATCTGTAAATGTGTGATATGCCGCTGTAGGAACATTATATTTTCGCATAAAATCTTTAGCAAAACTCTTACTTGCTTCAAGTAATGCCCCTTTTTTGGATGGGCCGAATATTTTTAAACCTTTTGAATTGAAAAAATCGACAATTCCCAAAGCCAACGGAACTTCAGGACCTACAAATGTGTAATCTATTTCATTTTCTATTGCAAATTGTGAAAGTGCTTCAAAATCATCAACTTTTATATTTATTATTTCTGCTTGTTCCGATATCCCGGCATTACCTAATGTACAATAAATCTTATCAATTTTAGAACTTTGTGCAAGTTTCCAAATTATTGCATGTTCTCTTCCGCCGTTACCTATAACCAAAAATTTCATATATGCCCCGAAAAACTAAAATATGTATTTATCAAAGAATTTAACCGCTATTAAAAACAAAACAAAGGATATTATCAATGTTGCTATCATAGTGTACCAATTCTTTTTTATAACGGAAGATAAAGAATTGTCACCACCTTTAGCTAAAGCATATTGTGCTCTTATTTCCTTGCTTAAATCTGCATACTCAACAAATTTTCCGCAAGAATCCTGTTCTTTTTTCCATTTACACTCAACCATACAAAAAACTTTGCCGTTGCCTTCAACATCAACATTGTTATCGCCCTGATACAAACAAGTAATACAATTTCCTTTCATAGTGTACCACCTTTTATTTTAAATAATCTATTGCATTTTGAAATATCTTCTTTCCCCAACCGAAAGTTCCGTCATAACTTTCTCTTGCAGGATGCTGTAGTCCATAGACATATCTTTCCGGATGAGGCATAAGTCCGAAAATATTACCTTTATCATTGCAAATTCCTGCAATTTCGTTTAGTGAACCGTTCGGGTCTAACGGATAATTTGCTTTGTTTCCGTTTTTATCACAATATCTAAAAACAACCTGATTATTTTTTTCTATTTCTTCAAGAATTTTTTTATCCGCAATAAATTTCCCTTCTCCATGAGCAACAGGAAGAGTGATTATATCCGGCAAATCTCTCGTCCATAAACAAGCTGTTCTTCCATTAGTTTTTTGAGTTTTTAGATATACCCATCTACATTCAAATTTACTTGAATCGTTATAAGAAAGTGTAGAAATTTGTTCAAAACTTTTAGGCTTAGGTAATAAACCCATTTTTACAAGAATTTGAAATCCATTACAAATTCCTATTATCGGCTTTCCGGTCAATGCAAATTTTTTTACATTTTCACCCAACTTATATTTAATTTCATTAGATAAAATTTTACCTGAAGCAATATCGTCTCCGTAAGAAAAACCTCCCGGAACAGCTAAAATATCGTAAGATAAAATTTTATTTTTATTACTGATTAATTCATTGATATGAACTCTATCTACAACTGCACCGCAAAGCTCAAATGCAGATTTCAATTCATAATCACAATTTGTTCCTGCCGTTCTTATAATAATTACTTTTATTTTTTTCATTTTAGTTTACCATTGCAAAGTTTTTTGCCATGCCTTTTGTAAATTTTTTATATTTTCTTTAATAGAAATCTTTTCTTTTTTTGATTCTAATGCTAAATTTTTATCATCAGAAACTTTTCCTATTTCGGATATAACAACTCCTTTAAATGCCTTCTCAAATTCAGTTTTTTTATCTTTTGAAATTTCTACAATAAACCTTGTATTACTTTCAGAAAACAAAGTTTCAGCTACGGTCATTTTTTCAGAAGTCTTTATTAAATCAACATTTATAACAACACCTTTTTCTCCCGCAAAAGCCATTTCTGAAATCGCTGTTACAAATCCTCCTTCCGAACAATCATGACAAGATTCAATCAACCCATTTTCTATTGCATTAAAAATTGCTTTCATCGTTTTTTTAGAAGTCTTAATATCTACTTCCGGAACAACACCGTCTTTAATATTTTTTATTTTTGAATATATACTTCCACCAAATTCATTTTTTGTGATGCCTATTAAATAAATTGCATTTTCTTTTTCCTTTAAATCCATTGTAATAGTTTTATTTACATCTTCTATTACAGACATTGAAGAAACCAAAAATGCAGGCGGAATGGAATAAGTTTTCCCGTTTATCGTATATTCATTATACAAACTATCTTTACCTGAAATAAAAGGAACTCCATATCCCAAAGACAAGTCGTAAGCTGCCTGTGCCGCTCTTACAAGACTTCCCAAAATTTCAGGTTTATTAGGATTTCCCCAACAGAAATTATCCAACAACGAAATTTTTTCCGGATTGGCACCTACACAAACGGCATTTCTCATTGCTTCTTCTATTGCCGATGCTGTCATTTTATAAGTATCTATTTTACCATATTCGGGATTTAATCCGTTAGACAAAACTATACCTTTTTTTGTACCTTTGATAATGGTATACGGCCAAATTACCGCAGCGTCTTGCGGACCTGAATTTTCTATTGAATTTCCCTGTAAAGGTTTTATTATCGTTTGTCCTTGAACTTCATGGTCATATTGTCTTATTATCCAATCTCTTGAACAAACATTAATATCGGATAAAACCTTTTTAATATCTTCCTGTAGAATTTTAGAAGATACTTTTATTGATTTTTGTTTTTTTTGAACTTTTTCTTTCCAAACGGCATATCTTGTAGGTTTTGGAACACCATCGTGTAAAAAGTCCATCTTCATATCCGCAACAACTTTGCCGTTATATGTTAAAAGTAATTTTTTTGTATTTGTAAATTTTCCTATAAATGTGGCTTCAACATTTTCTTTCTTAAACAAATTTAAAATTTTGTTTTTGTTTTTTGGAGGAACAGCAAAAACCATTCTTTCTTGAGCCTCGGATATCCATATTTCCCACGGATCAAGACCTTTATATTTTAAAGGAACTTTTTCAAGTTGAACTTCAACACCTGTTTTTTCTCCGAGTTCCCCCACTGCACTCGATAAGCCGCCGGCACCGCAATCCGTTGTTGCTCTATACAAGTTCATATCTCTTGCTTTAAGCATCGTATCCAAAACCTTTTTTTCAACAATGGGGTTACCTATTTGTACAGCACTTACATCCGACTCTTTATCCAATTCAACAGAAGAAAAAGTTGCACCATGAATACCATCTCGTCCTGTTCTTCCGCCGACAACTAAAACCAAATCTCCCGGCTTTACTTCTTTATTTGATTTGTTTTTAGGAATAATTCCCATCGTTCCGCAATAAACTAAAGGATTTGCCATATAACCTTTATCAAAATAAACCCCGCCGTTAACCGTAGGAATTCCCATTCTGTTACCATAATCTCTAACACCCGAAACAACACCTTTTGCTATTCTTTTAGGATGATGCATTCCGTTAGGAACATCACTTGCTTTTGTGTCGGGCAAACCGAAACAAAAAACATCGGTATTAGCCAAAGGTTTTGCTCCAAGTCCTACACCTAAAATATCTCTAATAACTCCGCCAATACCCGTTGCGGAACCTCCGTAAGGTTCAAGAGCAGATGGGTGATTATGAGTTTCAACCTTAAAACCTACTCCGTTTATTTTGTCAAAATCAATTATTCCGGCATTATCTTTAAACACGGAAATACACCACTCTTTATTCAATTTCACTGTCGCATTAAAAATTGTTTCTTTTAAAAGGTTTTTATATTTTATTATTTTTTTCTTACCGTTTTTTTCTTCACAATATTCAATATTCCCCGTAAGAGTTTTATGCTTACAATGTTCACTCCAAGTTTGTGCTATTGTCTCAAGTTCAACATCTGTAGGATTTCTTTTTATACTTTTAAAATACTTTTGAACTTCTTTCATTTCTACAAGAGACAAAGATAATACACTTTTTTTGCTTAATTCAACCAATTGTTTATCATTAAGATTTAAAATTTCTATGGTATTTACATTCATTTTATTAAATACTCCTGAATTAAAGTATTTGCCAATAAACTTGTTGCTATTTTATCTAACTTTTTTAAATTCAGGTTTCCTTTTAAACAATACTTTTTACCTGTTTTTATAACAAGTTCATTTTTTATTCCCAAATCTTTTATTGCTTTTGCAACACTTTCGCTAACTGTATCGGTAACACCTCTTTTGTACCAAACTTCTATTGAATTTTTTTCAAGTTTTTTATCTTCCGGTTTTGCATATTCTTTTATTGCAAAATCCTCGGTTATTTTATCACTTAACAATTCGCTTGCTATTCTCGTTATATCCTTTTTTGATATATCACCGGATATTCTATACACCGGAATATAATCTACCGATTTAATATCCTTAATTCCTATTCCGGCAATATCGGAATTAGTTTGTATCCCGTGAGGATTCGGAAATCCTTTTTTTGATTTAATTTCAATTTCAAATATCATAATTAAAAAGACCTTCCTGTTATTTTTTCATAAGCTTCTACATATTTTGCTTTTGTTTTTTCTATTATATCTTGTGGTAATACAGGAACCGGCGGTTGTTTGTTCCATTTTATTTTTTCCAAATAATCTCTGACAAACTGTTTATCCAAACTGTCTTGAGACTTTCCCACTTCATATTTTTCTTTTTCCCAAAACCTTGATGAATCGGGAGTAAATATTTCATCTATCAATATTAATTTTCCGTCATAAATACCGAATTCCAATTTCGTATCCGCCAAAATTATACCTCTGGTTGCACAATATTCGCTTACTTTTTTATAAAGTGTTATTGAGATTTCACTTATTTGTGCAGCCAAATCGTTGCCTATTAATTTTTCGGTCTGTTCAAAGGAAATGTTCTCATCGTGTTCACCATCGTCCGCTTTTGTTGATGGAGTAAATATCGGTTCGGGAAGTTTTGATGATTGCTGTAACCCTGCAGGTAATTTTATTCCGCATACCGTTTGACTTTTTTGATATTCTTTCCAACCGGATCCTGCAAGATAACCTCTCACTATACATTCAATATCTATTCTTTTTGCTTTTTTTACTATCATTGAACGATCTTTTAAGAATTCATATTGTTTTAATTCATCGGGAAAATCATCAAAATTTCCGGTTATTATATGGTTCGGTATAACGGATTGAACAAAATCAAACCAAAACATTGATATTTTATGTAATATCTTACCTTTATCGGTAACCAACGGAGATAATATATAATCAAATGCTGATATTCTATCTGTTGCAACTATAAGAAGTTTATCATCTTGATATTGATAAACATCTCTTACTTTACCCGAATGTAACAACTTACAACCTGAAAGTTCCGGTGCTTTAATCATTTGAAATTCTCCCATGCACATTATTGAGATTATAAGGGATATTTTAGCTTTTTTAGTATATAATTTCAATATATATTATTCAAATTATTGATTTAATAATTAAAAGTTTGTAAAATCTCAATTATAATTTTTTTTAATGGAGTGTAAGTAAAATGGCAACAAAAAAAACAGTAGCAAAAAAAACCGCAGCAAAAAAAACAATCGTAAAAAAGGTTGCGGCAAAAAAAACAACAAAGGTCTCTGCTAAATCAACACCGAAAAAAACTGCAATTGAAACAAAAGCAAAAACAGAGATAAAAGAACAAAATATTAACAGCAACTCTTATATAGTTATAGACTATCCTGTAGAAAAAGAAACCATATTCGGTGACGTATATGTTATAAGAATAGGTGCTTCTTTTGATGGTTTTGTTGAAATTTCATTCAATAATGGTGAATGGCAACCATGCAGATTTGCATCGGGATATTGGTGGTTCGATTGGATGTATTATAAATCCGGAGATTATAAAATAACAGCAAGATTAATAGGAAAAGACGGTAATGTAGTAAAAGTTTCCGATGTAAAGACTTGTAAGGTATCTTAATGCCTTGTAGCAATAATCATAATAGATTTTACCAATCTGTAGGGAAATTAGTTTCGTTGCTTGTTACATTTATATCGGTTTTTGTGATACTTTTGTCTTTCTTTTATAAAGAAAAATTATCTCAAGACAGATTAAGATGTTCATACGATGGCTTATCTCCTACAGATTACAAATAAATAAGGTTACATAATGTACTTAAAGAAATTAGAACTTTGTGGATTTAAATCTTTTGCGGATAGAACAACATTAAGTTTTGAGCGCGGAGTCTCTTGTATAATCGGACCTAATGGATGTGGAAAATCAAATATTTCCGATGCTATTCGTTGGTGTTTAGGTGAACAAAGAGCCAAATCCATGAGAACTAAATCAATGCAGGATGTTATTTTTAACGGAGCCAAATCAAGAGCTGTTGCCGGATTATCCGAAGTTACATTATTATTTGATAACTCACAAAATACAATTCCTATAGATTTCTCGGAAGTAGCAATAACCAGAAGACTTTTCAGAAGCGGAGAAAGTGAATATTTTATTAACAAAACTCAATGTCGTTTAAAAGATATACGAGATTTGTTTTTAGACACCGGTATAGGAACTGGCGGCTATTCTATAATTGAACAGAATAAAGTTGAAGAACTTGTCATGGCTAATCCCGATACAAGAAGAGATTTCTTTGAAGAAGCGGCAGGTGTTGCGAAATATAAAGTGAGAAGAGAAGAAACTCTTCATAGGCTTGAAAAAGTAGAATCCGACATGAACAGATTGAATGATTCGCTAAAGATATATGAAAGTCAAATAAAACAGCTTGATATACAAGCAAAAAAAGCCAAACAATATAAAAAATACCAGGAAGATTTAGCAAAATACGAAATAGCCGATATTGTAAATAATTTGGCTATAGGTTATAAAAAAATAGAAGAACTTCAAAAAAACTTAGATCCCAAAATAAGAGAATATGAAAGCACCAATGTACTACTTCATCAGGCAGAAACAGAAGTTCAGGATTTAAGACTTACTCAGTCAGAAAACAACGAACAATATGTAGAACTCAATAAGCAATATTCCGACTTAAAAGCAAGTATATCAATATCCGATACTAAAATTGCAAACTTAAAACAAAAAGATTCCGAATTACTCACAGAACAAGATAACTTAAAAGTTGAAATTGAAGATTTCAATGGTAAAATTGTTAAATATGAACAAGATATACAAAATATAAATACCAATGATGATGGAATAGAACAAGAAGTTGCTCAATTAAAAAGTGAAGTTGAACAAAAAGAGCAGATTTATAACGAAATAAAACAAAAAATCTCAGATTTAGAAACACAAGAAGATGAGATAAGAACTAAACTCATATCATTAAATGAAGAAAAAGATTCTTTAATTAATTCAAAAACCAACTTGATTCAAGAGCAGGCTCAGGCAAATGCTGAAGTAGCATCCATTAATAGAAATATAGAAAGATTAGAACAGGATATTGCTCCGGCAAATGAAGAAATAGAAAAATGCAATCAAAATTTAATTTCTGTTCAGAATTTAATAAAAGAGTTAGAAGAAAAAGAAAATGCTACGAAACAAGTAGTTTTAAATGTAGATACCAAAATTGATAACTTGAAAGAAAAAGAAATCGAATTCAACAAAAAAATTGCAAGTTCTGAAGGAAGGATAACAACTTTAAAAGAACTTGATTCTCAAGATCCTTTAAAAGAATCTATAAAAGCTGTTACGGATTTAGGATATGTTAAAACAAAAGTAAGCGAAATAATTTCTCCGGACATCGATAGATTGGAAACAGTCGCAAATGCTTTAGGAGATAAACTTGATTATGTTATTTGTGATGATTTTGAACAAGCAGAATCCGCAATAAAATATTTAAAAGAAAACAACCTATGTAAACTTTCGTTCATTATCCTAAATAAAATTCCAAATGACATACAAATTCAAAATAGTTCTGATGAAGCTATAGAACTATTTAAATTTTTAAATTGCAGTTCCGAATATGAAAAGGTTGGAAAATTTTTATCAAACGGAATTTTTGTAAAGAACAATAATATTTATGGAAATGCAATAGTTTTCGGTGGCGGAAAAAATGCATCTGACAAACCGGTTTTAGTTGAAGAACAAATAAAAAAAATTCAACAAGAAATTGAACAGTTACAACAACAATTAACACAATTGAATGTTGAAATAAATAAACAGGAAGATATTAAATTAAATATAACTATTGATAATCAAAAAAACTCAAGAGATAAAATAACAGCCAATGCACAAATAGAAAATATTCAAGAAAGTATAAAACAAAGAAAAGCTGATATTTCCGATACGACAAATGAGATAGAAAAACTAAAACAGGAAAAAACTCAAAAACAAAACTCTGCCGATACAATAAATGCTAAAGTTGATGAAACCGATAACAAATTAAATGATACGGAACAACAAATGAATTCTTTAAATGAAACGGCTTCAAAAGTAAATGCGGAAATAGATGCATTAAGAAATCAGGAAGATCAGGCACAGCAAAACTTTTTTACTGCATCAAATACATTTGAAAAAAGAAATAATGATTTACAGCATAGGCAGCAAGGACAACAATATATAATAGATAATATATCAAATTTAAAATCACAAATAGAAAAAAACAGAAAAAGACTTCAGGAAATAGAAATCCAAACTCAACAAATATTAAACGACCAAGATAGCGAAGGAAAGAATATACAAACTTATAATCAGCAAATATTAGAAGTTGAAGCCAATTTACAAGTTGTTGCTTCAAAAAGAGAAGAAATTCAAACAAATATAGACAATAAAAATATCGTTATAAACGAAACAAAAACAAAAGTAGACTCTCTAAGTAATTTAGTTAGTACTCTTGAAGGAGATAAAAAAGCATATATTGCACAAAAAGATTTATTAGAACAAAGAATAAAAGATACTTACAATAAAACATTTGATGAATTAAAAGATCAATATTTAGGTGTAGAAGTAAACAGAGAGGAAATAGATAGAATTAAGAAAAAAATGGAAAGTTTGGGACAAGTAAATTTAGCCGCACAAGAGGAATACGACCAACTTTCTCAAAGATATAATTTTATTCAAACACAACAACAAGATTTATCAAAGGCAAAAAAAGATTTGGAAGATCTGATAAAAAAAATAAATGAAACTACCGTTGAAAATTTCAAAAAAACCTTTGATATAGTAAGAGAGAACTTTAAAAATTTATATAAGAAACTTTTCGGTGGAGGCGATGCCGACTTATTGTTAACGGATGAAAATGACTTGTTAAAAACCGGTGTAGATATTAAAGCACAACCTCCTGGAAAGCTTGTAAAAAACATAATGCAATGTTCAGGCGGTGAAAAAGCTTTAACCGCTGTTGCACTTATATTTTCATTCTTTTTGGCAAAACCTTCCCCTTTTTGTATTTTGGATGAAGTTGAAGCTCCGTTAGATGATGCAAATATCGGAAGATATATAAATGTTATAAGGGAATTTTCTAAAGATACCCAATTTTTGGTTGTAACTCATAATAAAAGAACTATGGAAATGGCAGATATTTTATATGGTGTAACTATGGAACAACAAGGCGTATCAAAAATAATTTCCGTAAGAATGAACAGAGAAAGCGAAAAAGAAATAGATGCCATTCTTTCAAATAAATAGGTAAATAAATTTATGGCAAGGACAATAATTTCTGGCTTTTATTGTAATGATTATGAGCCTAAAAAAATAAAAAGTATTGTCGATGAAATATTTAAATCTTTATCAATAAATTCAGAAGTAATAAAACCCGGTTCAAAAGTATTAATAAAACCCAATTTATTAAGTGCATATACTCCGGAACAAGCAATAACTACACATCCGGAAATCGTAAGAGCTGTTGTAAAAAAAATTAAAGAATTGAAAGCTATTCCTTTTATAGGAGATAGTGCGGGTAATTTATTAAGAGGAATGGAATATATTTGGGAAAAAACAGGAATGCTTCAAGTTGCAAAAGAAGAAAATGCCGAACTCGTTAATTTTGAAACGGTAGGCTCGGTTGAACTTACGGTAGAACATTCAACAATAAAAAATATATATCTTACTAAAGCTCTCATAAATTGCGATTATATAATTAACATACCAAAAATAAAAACCCATACATTTATGGGATTTTCCGGCGGAATAAAAAATTTTTACGGCTGCGTCCCCGGTGCAAGAAAAGTAGAATATCATAAATTGGCTCCTACCCCTTACGATTTTTCACAACTATTATCAGAAATATACAGAATAGTAAAAGAAAAGCTTGTCCTTACTATTGCAGACGGAATTTGTGGTTTGGAAGGTAATGGACCAAGTCTTAGCGGAATCAAAAGAAATTATAATATGATAATAGCAAGTAAAGATACAATAACTCTCGATATGTTTATATTAAATTTATTAGGTTCAAAATACGATAATACCTTTATTGACATATTAAAAAATAAAAATTTAGGAAACACCGATATTTCTAATATTATTTACTATGGTGATAATACAAATTTATTTAATACTAAAAAAGTAAAGTTTCCTTCAACATGGATTTTACGGATATTCCCAAGAAAAATTGCACTCTTTGCAGGTAAATTTTTAGGAAAATTAATATGGATAAAACCTAAAATAGATATTAGTAAGTGTGTAGGATGTTTGCAATGTTTAAAATCTTGTCCTGCTAAAGCGATATCAAAACATAAAAAAAACGGGAAACCTGTTGTAGATAAAATAAAATGTATATCTTGTTTTTGTTGTCATGAGCTGTGTACACATAAAGCTGTAAAAATAGAAAAAAGTATAATTGCAGGGATATTTGTAAAATGAAAAAAAACAAACCCATACAATATTTTATTGAATATGCATCTCTAAAATCTTTCATTTTTTTTATACATTTATTTTCTATAAACATTGCAAAAAAAATAGGTTTTGCTTTGGCTGATTTTGCTTTTGTTTTTGTGCCCATAAGAAAAAAACATATAATAAATGTCTTAACGAAATCTTTCCCAAATAAAACACATAATGAAATAATATCAATAGCAAAAGATGTATATAAACAATTTGTCTGTACGATCATAGAAATTATTTTTGTAAGCAAAATGTCTAAACAAGATTTAATAGAATCCGTAAATTTTCAAAATCTTTATTTAATAGAGCAAGCAAGAAAAAAAGGAAAAGGTGCAATTATAATGTCTGCACATTTCGGAAATTGGGAAATGCTTGCAATATCATTCGGTAACAGATACCCCCTTTCAGTAATAGTAGCAAAGCAACAAAATCCTTATTTTGATAAAATGATAAATGATATACGATCAAATAGAGGATATAAAACCATATACAAAGAAGTTGCTCCAATAGGAGTCTTAAAATCATTAAAAAGAAACGAGTTTGTTGCAATTCTTGCGGATCAACATGCCGGAAAACAAGGTGTAATAACTCCGTTTTTCTTTGGTAATGTTTCTACTCCCAAAGGTCCTGCAATATTTGCCCTTAGAGCAAAATGTCCGATCTATACAGGTTTTTGTTCAAGATTACCCAATGGAAAATATGTAGTTTCTTTCGAAGAAATACAAAAACCAAATACCGGAGATGAAGAAAAAGATATTGAACTGATAATGACAAAATATAATGAGATATTGCAGAAAAAAATTGAAGAAAATCCTTCTTTTTGGTTTTGGTTTCATAGAAGATGGAAAGTTTAATACAAAAATTTATATAATTCAACTTCCCAATCAATTATAAATTATAATTTTACCCAACTCTAACCGTTTTATAAAGCGCAGAATATTTTTTATCTAATAATAATCTTATATTATAGTTTTCTTTTGATGTCAAAGTAGGATCTTTTTTAATTATTTGATGCGCAATATTTTTTGCAAGTTCTATAATTTTTATATCTTTAATTATATCTCCCGCTTTAAATTCGGGAAAACCATGCTGTCTTATTCCAATAAATTCTCCGGGACCTCTCATTTTTAAATCTTCCGATGCAATTTCAAAACCATTTGTGGTTTTAGTCATAACGGATAATCTGTCTTTGGCATTTTTACTTTTTGCATCAGCCACCAATAAACAGTAGGATTTTTTTGCTCCTCTTCCTACTCTTCCTCTTAATTGATGCAAAGTTGCAAGTCCGTATCTGTCCGCATGTTGTATTATTATTGTGGTTGCATTCGGAACATCTATACCAACTTCTATAACCGTTGTCGCTATCAATATATCAAACTCTTTATTTTTGAATTTTTGCATTATTACATTTTTCTCTTTCGGTTTCATTTTTCCGTGCAACAAACCTACTTTATTTTGTTTAAAAATGGTTTGAGATAAATTCTGAGCTTCTTGAATGGCCGATTTTAATTCAAGTTTATCGGACTCATCGACTAAAGGAAATACTATGTATACTTGTCCTCCATTTGAAACTTCTTCTTTTGCCTTTAAATAAGCTAAATGCTCGTTTAAGCATACTGTTTCTATCTGAGTCCTGTTTGGTGGTAATTGATCTATTATACTTATTTCCATTTCCCCATATATTGTCATTGCCAAACCTCTTGGTATCGGAGTTGCCGTCATCATAAGAGTATCAACTGTTTTTCCTTTAGAAACTGCGGATAACTTTTGCATAACACCAAATCTATGTTGTTCATCTACAACAGCTAAACTTAAATCTTTAAATTTTACTCTATCTTCTATAACGGAATGTGTACCTACTATAATGTTCGTCTTACCATTTTCTATATTAGATAAAATTTCTTCTCTTAATTTTTTAGTTTTTAATTTTGAAGATGTAAGAAGTTCAATATTTACATTTAAACCTTTAAGCATATTTGAAAATGTTAGATAATGCTGTTCTGCAAGAATTTCCGTAGGTGCAATAATAAGTGCCTGATAATTATTTTCTACCGCAAGAAGAATCGCACTTAAAGCAACAACTGTTTTTCCCGAACCAACATCACCCATAAGCATTCTGTTCATCGGCTTATTACTGGTAATATCCGAAAAAATTTCATTAATAACTTTTTTTTGTGCTTTTGTAAATTCAAACTTAAGTTGTTTTTTAAAAGGTGTAAGTAATGTTTTATTTATTTTATATTTATGAATTTTATCTTCCGTTTTCGTTTTTTTATTACTCAGCAATATTACAAGTTGTAAAAGTAAAAATTCTTGTAATGCAAAAGATTTTCTTGCAAGTTCGGCTTCTTCAGTTGTTTTAGGAAAGTGCATTCTTTTTATTGCTTGAGATATTGGTAATAATTTTATATTTTTTATATCTTTTGAATACTGTGAAATAATATCTGGATAAATTTCACTGATACTATCAACAACATATTTTACTGAAGCCAATATAACTTTATTTGTAATTCCTGCCGTTAAATTATATATTGGAACAAGCTTATTGAATTGATTTGTTTTCTCTTTGCTATCAACAATTTCATAATCTTCTATTGAAATCTGTTTTTGCGAAAACTTTATTGAAGCAATTCCATAAACATATATATTTTTATTTATCTGAAAATCCTTTCTGAATTTTCCAAATAAATCTATTTTCGAATAAGGATTAACTTTTCTAAATATTTTGCCGAAAATTATACCTGTGTCATCTTTTATTTCTATCGTAAATATTGATAAACTTCTTGATACTTTTTGTTCATGAACAGATTGTATTATTCCAAAAACGCAATAATGATTATTGAACAATATATCCTGTATATTAGTCGTCTTTCTTCGATCCTGATAACTTTTGGGAAAGAAAGTAATCAAATCTTCAAGATTTTTTATATTTAATCTTTCAAGAGCAACTGCCCTTTTTGGTCCAATACCTTTTAAATATTTTATACCCGAATATAAATCCATTTAAATATTATACAAAATTTATTATAAAAAAAGCCTTTCTTTTATGGACACTTAGACAACAAAAATAGTAAAATATATAGTTGGGGTATTTTATATAATGACCATTATATTAAAAAAATATCAGACATTATTATTGGTTATACTTTGTTATATAACGGTTTTTGCTTTCTATCCAAGTATTAAAGCTAACTTTACATGCGTGGATGATGAGGCTATGGTCACAACTAATCCGTATATAACAGATATGTCTATTGAAAATATAAAAAAAGCATTTACAAGTTATTATTTCAAATT
>JAEEGL012454887.1_pt1 | contig 14196 bp, 14 predicted proteins | sample 9134231 | NCBI WGS metagenome assembly JAEEGL01 (sample SAMN16246548, study PRJNA631951) | gut metagenome | biome: gut microbiome; feature: rumen; material: fiber-attached | host: Bos | place: Iran: Karaj | collected 2018-10 | reverse complement strand
TTAGAATCCGAACGGCATTCGTGTTATTCGTTGACAACACATGTTGTCTTAGTGTAATGAAACAAGAGGATTTGAAAGTTCGTGTTCATTCGTGTAATTGGCTACGCCGAGCTAAAGGTTCGTGGTAGAGAAAAATCATCACCCACACTCTTTTTTGTAGAACCCAAAAATTGAACATAATAATGAGAAAAATACTTACTACCATTATCTTTGCCACATCCGCATCGGCATGGGCAAATCATCCTGACTCTGTATTCATAAAGGCATACTGTCCGAATCCTGCAGAAGGACTGAGGATAGAATATTCCGTTGACCGCAAGAACTGGATTGCCGTGGGCAACCAGAACCTGTTCAAGAGCGACTACGGCACATGGGGAGCAGAGAAGAAGATGCACACTCCTGTGCTACGCTACGAGAACGGCATGTTCCGTGCTGAGTTCATCCCTAATCCTAAGTTTCCACAGTATGCCACAACTGAGTCGGCTGACCTCTATCTGTGGAAGCCACAGGACTATCCTTACCTCTCACAAGCTGACTTCGACAAAAAGAAGGCTGAGTTGGAGGCTGCCTCACGTGACAACATAATAAAGGTGCCATACAAGATTGTGGAAGACCTCACAGCCAAGCTTCAGGCAGCCAAACTGCGTGGACAATGGGAAGGTGAACAACTTACACTACGAAGCCTCAACGAATACAAGGGTAAAGTGACCACAAGCCTCAATGTCAACATGGATGACAGTAAGACAATATCACCAGAGTTGTTCGGTATCTTCTTTGAGGACATCAACTACTCTGCCGATGGCGGTATGTATGCCGAGCTTATCCAGAACCGCGACTTCGAATACAACAAGCTTGACCGTGGCGAATGGAATGCCAAGACTTCATGGCGACTTGAAGGCAAGGGAACGGAGTGGACGATTGAGGACAAGGCTCCAATCCACAAGAACAATCCACACTATTCGGTACTGAAGACTACAGAGGTGGGCGCACGACTCATCAACGAAGGTTGGGACGGCATCGCCTTACGTGCCAAGGACAAGTACAACCTCACCATCTTTGCAAAGGGCGCAGGAAAACTGAGGGTAAGCCTCATTAGCAAGGACAAGACTATAGCATCAACAACCATAAGCGCAACGAAAGAGTGGCGACCATTGACTGCCGTGCTTACAGCGTCGGAGACAGTCAAGGATGCACAGCTTGCCATCGAACCGCTTCAGACGGGATGGCTGAACATCGACTTCGTATCACTCTTCCCACAGAAGACTTTCAAGAACCGCAAGAACGGTTTGCGTGCCGACCTTGCACAGACACTTGCCGACCTGAAGCCTCAGTTCATACGCTTCCCTGGAGGATGCGCCTCACACGGACAGGGTATCAACAATATCTACCACTGGCAGGCAACCATTGGCGACCTTTGGGAAAGACAGTATGACTCAAACATCTGGAACTACCACCAGACACGAGGCTTAGGATTCTACGAGTATTTCCAGTACTGCGAGGACATAGGTGCAACAGCCTTGCCTGTACTTGCAGCTGGCGTACCTTGCCAGAACTCACATCGTGGAGGCAATGGTCAGCAGGGAGGAATACCTTTTGAGAAAGACCTCAAAGGCAAGCCTTCACCTTACACATACATGGGTAAGCCACTCACCATGGAATCATACCTTCAGGAGTTGCTTGACCTCATAGAGTGGGCTAATGGTGATGCAAAGACAAGCAAACTGGCACAGATGCGTGCCAAGGCTGGTCATCCAAAACCTTTCGGAATGAAATACCTCGGAATAGGCAACGAAGACCTTATCAGCGACGTGTTCCTTGAGCGTTACCGTTTCCTTATCGAAGGTATCAAGAAGGCACATCCTGAGATTACCGTGGTAGGAACTGTCGGACCTTTCTGGGAAGGAAGCGACTACGAGTACGGATGGAAAGAAGCCAAGGAAAGGAACATAGAGGTAGTGGATGAGCATTACTACAACTCTATCGGATGGTTCCTCAACCATCAGGATTTCTACGACAAGTACTCACGCACAGGCACCAAGGTCTATCTCGGTGAGTGGGCAAGCAGGGGCAACCACCTTGAGAACGCTCTCGCAGAAGCCATCCACATCACAAATGTTGAGCGTAATGCCGATGTGGTCGTGATGTCAAGTTATGCGCCTCTCCTTGCCAAGGAAGGACACACACAATGGAATCCTGACCTCATATACTTCAACAATACCGAGGTCAAGCCAACACCTAACTACTACGTTCAGGCAATGTGTGGACAGAATGCTGGAGACGAATATGTGACATCCTCGCTCAACATCAGCCTCGAAGGACGTGACGCATGGAGACTTCAGGAGGACTTCAACAAGCGTGTGAAGTCATCCGTAGTGAAGGACAAGGAGACTGGCGACATCATCATCAAACTTGTTAATGCCATACCGATGACAAACAGTCTTACCGTTAATCTCGGCTCACTCACAGGTTATAACAAGACAGCCAAGGTAAGCGTCATAAGTGGCAATCATAACGACAGGAATGTAGCCAAGCCGGAAACAAAGAATATTGAGATAGGCGACACGTTCAAATACGAAATGCCTAAGTTCTCATTCTCAGTTATTCGCATTGTGTGCAACAAAATAAAGAAATAATTGTCCTATATATCCACATTATTGCTTGACAGCACCATAAGTTGTGAAGTTAATAATGTGGATTTATTTTTTTTTCCATACCTTTGCACAAAAAGTACAATCGGGAAGAACTACTAAAGGCATGTTCTACTAATAAATGATTTATAGAACCTGCATAAAACTATTTCAATTCTAAGTATGGATTTTGACATTTGTTGCATAGGACACATAACACTCGACAAGATTGTAACACCAAGTACAGAAGTATATCAGCCGGGAGGAACGACTTACTACTTTGCACATGGCATAAGCCATCTGCTCAACTCAACAAGGGACAGTTACAAACCAACATTCAAGCTCATTGCCTCACTTGCCGAAAGTGAGATGAAGGCTGTGGACGACATACGCGCACTCGGAATAGACGTGGACGTAGTGCCAAGCCGCAAGAGCGTATATTTCGAGAATATATACGGTGAGAACCAGAACAACCGCAAGCAGAACGTACGTGCTAAGGCTGACCCATTCACCATCGATTCAGTCAAGGACGTAAGGGCTAAGTATATCGTGCTCGGCAGTCTCCTTGCCGACGATTTCTCCGTGGACGTAATCAAGTACCTCTCCGAGAGGGGTACACTCGTGGTCGATGCTCAGGGATACCTGCGTGAAGTACGCGACGAGAAAGTCTATCCATGCGACTGGAAGGACAAAAGAGAGGCTCTCAGGTACATCGACATCCTCAAGGTTAATGAGTATGAGATAGAGGTACTCACAGGCATAAAGGACTTTCATGAGGCATGCCAACGTCTCAACGAATGGGGAGTGAAGGAAGTACTCCTCACCCTTGGCAGTTACGGCTCTATCATCTATGCCGACAACACCTTCTACGACATACCAGCCTACGACCCAATCAACGTATGCGATGCCACAGGATGCGGTGACACATACGTCATGAGCTACGTATTCAAGCGTGTACAGGGTTACTCGCCTAAGGAGGCAGGCAAGTTCGCCTCTGCCGTCTGTACCCTCAAGGTCGAAGGTTCAGGTCCATTCCAAGGAACGGAAGACGATGCTTACAAGCGAATACCAAAGAACCTTAAGATTCGCATCAGCATCTTTCTCCGCAAGTTGAAGGAGAAGATTCACCACAAGACAAATCATGTTCGCCAATATGCATATTAAGCGAACTGTAAAAACTTTGTGCAAGATTACAAGCGTATATCTTTGAAACACAGAGGATACAGAGAGCATAGAGAAATTCTTGCAATATCACATTTTTTAGCAAACTGAGTAAAATATATTTTTCACTCTTCACTTTTTTACTCTTATATACAAGCAAAACACAAGCGGGTGGCAACATTGCCACCCGCTTGTGTTATTCTACTGAATGAGACCTAAGAACTATCATTTACTCATCCTCATCTGTATCAGGTGCCTTAATCTCCGAAGGCAATGCATCAGCAAGTTCCTTACATCCCTTGACAAGGAATAACCTGCTCACAAGAAGAATAGGCATGAGAAGAGCCCAATAAAGAATCAGCATACCATTTGAATCGTCAAGACGTCCAACTGTAAACAAAGACCAAATGTCATGAGCAAGGATACCAAAGTAAATCATGTGACGTCCAGCCCAGATGAAATAGGAGATACGAACCTTGTTCATCGCCTGTGTCCTGAAATATTTGAAGATACCAATTCCTGCATACACACAGTTGACTGTAAACAATACTTCTATTACAGCCTTTGCAAGATATGCGTGCATCGCCTTGTTGAAGCCGAAGAAAGGCAAAGACAACAGAAGATTCAATATCGTCAAAGCCATCTCTATCCTGAAGAACCTGCCAAAGAATGCATCGGTATATTGAATATCCAACAGATGTATATGATAGCAGAATGCAAGATATATAATAGCTTGTATTATCGTAAAATAAATATTATACACATCCATAACGATGCCGAATGTTTTTATACCGAACGTACCAACTATTACTGGCTGTGCAATTATTATCGGATGCTTGAGCATCATAACGATGCACTCCACAAGCATGGCGATTGCAAGATACTTAATTGCTACTCTTAGTGTCATAAAACAATGTATATATTCAAGATTAGAAATTCAGAAATTATATATTATGGTCAAGCCTCGTCGCCTGTTAATTGTTAATCGGTTTAGCAGGCAACACCGTCTCTATTCCCTGTTCCCTGTGACATATACGAACCTCTACGCCGTACTTGGCATTAAGATGCTCCGCAATATGCTGGGCAGAATAGACAGAACGATGACGACCACCCGTGCAACCACAGCTAATCATAAGATCTGTGAAGCCTCGCTCCATGAAACGCTTTGTGTGGAAATCTACAAGCTTGTATGCCGACTCAAGGAACGTGAGTATCTCGCCGTCTTGCTCAAGGAAGTCAATGACTGGCTGGTCAAGTCCTGTGAGTTGCTTATACTCATTATATCGTCCAGGGTTATGCGTACTACGACAGTCAAACACATAACCTCCTCCATTAGGTGTATCATCCTTAGGAATACCACGCTTGAATGAGAAGGAATATACACGTACCACAAGCGGACGTGTTGCCTCCTTGAGGTACGAAGCATCATTGGCAAGATACTCTGCCACCTTATTGTCCGTCTTGCTCTCTTCCTTCACATCCTTCACGAGTTCCTCAAGAACCTGCTTGAGATAAGGATATGAATCGCATGAGCCATTTGCAAGTTCCACCTTGAGATTGGCAAGTGCTGGCGGTATGCTCTTGATGAAATGCTCCTTCTTCTCCCACAACCCACGATAGCCGTATGCTCCAAGAACCTGAAGAAGACGGAAGAGCACGAAGCGACGAAGACTTGGCATGAACTCTTCCTTTGTCATCTTGCAATATGGTTGGAGTGCATCAAGATACACTTCTATCAATTCCGCACGCAAGTAGTCAGGATAACGTGCTGATGCCTGCCAGAGGAAACTTGCCACGTCATAGTATATAGGTCCTTTGCGTCCTCCCTGAAAATCGATAAGGTAAGGTTCGCCGTCCTTCAGCATCACGTTGCGTGCCTGAAAGTCGCGATACAGGAATGTCATGGTACTCTGTCCGTTGCCTGCAATATCATCGGCAAAGCGTTCGAGGTCATCCTGAAGCTTGAATTCGTTGAACTCAACACCCTTCAGTTTAAGAAAACAGTACTTGAAATAGTTGAGGTCAAACATCACGCTCACCCTGTCCATCTCCTTCTGAGGATAACAGTTGTCAAACACCTCCTGTCTGCCTCCCTCAAACTGTATGCGTGGGAGCAAAGCTATTGTCTTACGTAACAGAGCCTTCTCGCCCTCGTCGTACTGACCACCTTTCTCCCTTCCTGCCTTAATGGCATCGAAGAGAGAAACATCACCAAGGTCTTCCTCCAGATAAGCCATGTAGTCATCCGTATGCGCCAATACCCTTGGCACAGGAAGATGAGTCTCAGAGAACAGGCGACTGAGTTCGCAGAACGACTTATTCTCCTCGGCACTTGTACCGATGACTCCGATATACTCCCCTACCCTGTAATACTGACGATTACTTCCAGCTCCGGGAAGTTTCTCCACCTTGTCTGGTGTTTTACCCTTGATTGATTTATATAGTTCTTCTAACATTCCTTAGATTTTTGCACAAAATTAAAGTTTTTACGCTAAATGACCAAGAAACATCATACATTTTATTTCTCATGGCCACAATACGGAAAGATATTCTCAGAAAACCACCCACATACCCGTTTTGATAATGAAGCCGCACCACCCTCCCATAACTCAAAAAAGTGCCACTTTACACTCGGAAAACATGATGTTTACGATGCGTAAAGTGGCACTTATAGTGTAATGGAAGTTTCATTTTAGTTTCTTCAATCTTCATCCAAGTCGTTAAGGTCAAAATATAACAGACGAGTAGGTTCATCAATATCCTCATCATTGAGTGGAACAAAACCATTATTAAGATAAAAAGGAATGGCTGCTGCATACGCATCAACCGTAATGAAACGGCAACCAGTCTTGTTATCTGATGTAAAATATGTCTTGATAAACTTCAACAAATAGGTACCAATACTATGTCCCTTCATTGACACATTTACAGCCAAACGTCCAATCTTAGCAGCAGGATAACTTTTCAGTCGCTTATGATTATTGAAGCGACGGCTGAAACGATTGTACTTTGTCTTATTGTCAAAATCAGACAAGGATATACGGTCATTAGAAAGGCTGAAGAATGCAATAACATGTTCATTATTGATATCATCCGCATTCTTCAGAACATACGTAATTGACAACTTTTCCTTACGATAAAGAGGACTCTCGTAAAGGATGAAGTCATTCAAGTCTGAATCACCGCAATCAAATGTTTTCACGGTTTCATTTTCATCAAGTTTGGAAATAACCAACTGATGTTCTTCAAGATTTAATTTGGGCTGCATTACGTTGTCTCTTTAGTTCTTCACCACGTCTTAACATATCCATGAAAACCTCATAGATTTTATTCATCTCCTCTCTTTCTTCCGGCGAGATACGACGTTTCTCCTTCATCCTTGCTTCGAAGCGACGTGCATCTTCACCATAGAGGATTGGTGTTTCTTTGATTGGTCTTGCCATAATCTTTACTATTTGAAATATTTACGTTGCAAAGATACTGTCTTTTTCTCAATACTCAAGCAAATCATAACGAAAAATAATAGACACAATAATAAATCATGCCACTTTACACTCGGAAAACATGATGTTTACGATGCGTAAAGTGGCAGTTTATGCTATGTAAGTATGATACTTTTTCTATCCGTCCCGACTTGTCACGGATGGAAAGACTCATCAATGTAAAATATAGGGGCCTTTACTTTCGCATACAGCACGGACAGAATTGCCGTTACAACGGTCTTCTCCACCACCAACTGCCCAAGACGAATCGAGGCCAAAAGAATAAGCGTCGCTATTATTCCTGGCAAGCGAAGATGTCCAGAATGAACTTGATTTGCCTTGAGCATCTACCATATTTCTTCTTACATAACCAGCAGCAGGAAGGAAAATATGTGCATCAGAGAGCGAATAAATATCAGAAAGAATTTCTTCTTCAATCACATACTCCCCCTTATCAGATACGGATTTTGCAGCATATACGATGCATCCAGCTATACCTGAACCATTGTAGTTTGACGTCCATACAAGATAGCAGTTGCTCAGGAGTTCAGACATGTCATCTTCGGTTGGCATACGCCATGCACCTCCCCAATTCTGTGTAGCAGCATCATCCTCTGGGTCGAGAATAGTCTTGTTATCGACTGTTCCATATTTTGAATTCGTACAATACTTTGTGATATTTTTATTTTTACCAGCACACCATTTGTATGTTTTCCAGTCATAATAAGTCTTGATGTAAGAAGCCTCCGAATTGTAACTGTAGTTTGTGCTGTTTGATGTGTCTTCCTCACCGTATGCCTTGGCTTCTCCCCACGCATAGTACTTGCCATAATCTGTTACACTTGTTGCGCCAACGTTCATTTTTGCCCACTTCAAGCCAGAAGGCAAACAAAGGTCAACCCATTCATAACCGTTCTCTATACCTGTTGACATCTCGGACAACTCACCTGTAGTAATCCGATAAGCCTTACCTTCCACAAGATTCTTGCTTGCAATAGTGGTTCCGTACAACTTATTGAGAGATGTCTTGGCTGTGAGCGTGAGTTCGCCTGTCGTTGTAGGGAGTACCGAAAGATACAGGGTAAGCGTCTTGTTTGTTTCTGTCGTGCAAACATTTTTGAGTGAGAGAGTAACCTCAGACGATTTTTCCTTTGAAGCGATTTCGCCCGTTGACAAATCCAGCATAGCAGATGTTGTGAACACATCTTTTCCGTCATTATTGGAGAGTGTAACACTCTCCCATGTAGCAGTATCCGGCATGGTGAGCTCAAGCATAATGATAGATGTGATGTGCTTGAACTCAAAGTTCATGTCACCTTCTGTAGGAACGCCACTAACCGCACCCATATAATCATATCCTGCGCTTATATGTGCAAGACTTGCATTACCGTCCTGTGTCTGACCAGTCATAACTACAGGAATGGAAGCGCAAGAAGTCTCGATAGGTAGATTCTGGAATGGATAGTATGCTGCATACATTGCGATATACAAAGGTGTCCATCCCGCTACCCTAAAAGATGACGTAGCATTGTTGTCGATACAATCCTTCAACGTCAGCTTTGTCTGCAAATTGGCATCAGAAGCAATCGGAAAGATACCGACAGCCTCGTCCTTGTCCCAAGCAAAGGAAATGTTGTTGTCTGCATTTGTGAGACTTGCACGTGTTTCATCACCATCAAACGTGAATGGTTCAACCGTAAAGATTACATTGCCGTCGAAATCGGCAAGAATATCTGATTGTTCTTTGTCACAAGAGCATGATACCATCATGGCAGCAGCTACAAAGGACGCAAAGAGTATTTTTTTCATTTTTATTTATCTGATTAAATTAAAGATAAAGCCTTTTTAATTATTAACTTTTAACTCCGAAGGTCGGTCGGGGGCGCAATTACAAGCAGGCACGGACAGAGAAACCGAGGTAACGGTAATCCCAACTGTAGCGGATAATTTCACCCCTCAGGAACAGGTTACGACCTTCAATACTGCTGCACCGTGTCGTCCAGTAGTTGCCCCAGACACCAGGATAATAAGATGGGCTATTGCCTCTAAAGCCTGAAACTGGAATGAAGATATGGGTATCAGAGAGTGAGTAAATATCTGAAGGAGTCTCCCCTTCATACACTATCTTTCCCTTGTCAGATGTCGATTTTACTGCATAGATGATGTAGCCAACTATTTTAGAATCGTTGTAGCTGTCAATCCATACCCAGTAGCAGTTGTTCAAGAGTTCATCAAAATCGGCTTCTGTCGGCATACGCCATGCACCGCCCCAGTTCTGTATAGCGGCATCATCCTCCGGGTCGAGAGTCGTCTTGTTATCAACTGTACCATCTCTTGAATCCGTGCAATACTTTGTAAGGGTTGTAGCAGAACCATTACACCACTTGTATGTAGTGAAATTGAAGATTCTCTTGGTATAAGAGTACTCTGTATTATAGTTCGTAAGGTTTGAAGGGTCTTCCTCTCCGTATGCTTTTGTCTCGCCCCACGCATATTGCTTGCCATAATCCTCTACGCTTGTTGCACCAAGGTTCATGGTTGCCCACCTAATGCCTGATGGCAATCCGAGGTCAACCCACTCATGACCATTCTCCGTACCTGTTGTGGTATCGACCAACTCCACTCCCGTCACTCTGTAAGCCTTGCCAGCCACGAACGTCTTACCCGCAATAGTGGCTTTGTAAACCTTGCATGAAGAAGACTTGGCTGTGAGTGTGAGGTCGCCTGTAGTCGTTGGGAGTACCGAAAGATACAGAGTAAGCGTCTTGCTCGTTTCTGTTGTGCGTATATTATTGAGCGAGAGAGTAAACTCAGGAGATGTTTCCACAGGAGTAACCACACCCGTTGCCACGTTCATCGTAGCAGATGTGGTAAACACGTCCTTACCGCCCTTGTCCGAGAGCGTAAAACTAATCAATGTGGCAGTATCTGGCATGGTGACCTCAAGCATAACGACGGATGTGACGTGCTTGAACTCAAAGTTCATGTCACCATTAGTCGGAACACCAGAAACAGCATACATATAGTCATATCTTCCGCCTATATGCGCAAGGCTTGCATTACCGTCCTGTGTCTGACCTGTCATAACAACTGGAATGGAAGCGTGTGAAGTCTCAGCAAGCAGATTCTGGAAAGGATAGTAAGCTGCATACGTATTACCAGATGTTGGTTTCCAGCCGGAAACATAAAAAGAGGATATTGTGGTGTTGCCGCTACAGTCTTTCAACGCCAGCTTTGTCTGCACTCCTGCAACAGGAACAACAGGAAAGACACCTACCGCCCCGCCATTGTCCCATGCAAAGGCAATAGAATCACCAGCATCCGTAAGACTTGAGCGTGTATCATCAAATAAGAATGGTTCTACCATAAAGGTAACATTACCGCAGAACTTATTGTCAGAACCAGAGAGTTCTTTGTCACAACAACATGATGTCATCATGGCAGCCGCCACGAAGGGGATAAAGAGTAATTTTTTCATTCTATATTTCGATTATAAATTCATACAATAAAACATTATTGGTAATCTTGTTCATTATTTACGTGCAAAGGTATGAAAGATTTCCCTTTCTCCCAAAAACCTGAACGAAAAACCGCCCAGCGTGTCTCTGTACGTAGTGGAACGTAGAACATAATCAACATTTCCACCTCTGGCGGTGGATTTTTTAAGAACCCGCCGCCGGGAGCGGGTTCTAAAAAAAAGAGTGTATGTTTCAGTTTAGCCGCGCCAAGCGGCATGTTCTGTCTTATGCGCAAGAGAAAATTTGTAAAAAACGGAACAGACACGAAAAAAAAGGGGCAATTCTTTTTGTGAACCGAAAATAATGGATATATTTGCGCCATGATTATTCGATAACGGTTGACTCTAAAAAACACAGATTAGACTCGACATTGAGAGTATATCAAAAACACATTATAAATCTAAAAAACATTATTGGTTATGGCTAAATGGATTTGTCCTGTATGCGGTTACGTTCACGAGGGTGACGCCGCTCCTGAGAAGTGTCCACAGTGTAAGGTTCCAGGTTCTAAGTTTAAGAAGATGGAAGAGGGCGGTGCTCTCCAGTTTGTAACAGAGCATGAACTCGGTATCGCAAGTGCTATCCCTGCTGGTGCAGATGGTGACTTTGTACGTCAGGGTCTCAAGGATCACTTCATGGGTGAGTGTACTGAGGTAGGTATGTATATCGCCATGAGTCGTCAGGCTGACCGTGAGGGTTATCCTGAGATTGCAGAGGCTTTCAAGCGTTATGCACTTGAGGAGGCAGACCATGCTGCTCGCTTTGCTGAAATGCTCGGCGAAGTTGTATGGGACACTAAGACTAACGTAGAGAAGCGTATGCTTGCTGAGGAAGGTGCTTGCAAGGGTAAGATGGAGATTGCCAAGATTGCTAAGCAGCTCAACCTTGATGCCATTCACGACTCAGTACATGAGATGGCAAAGGATGAGGCACGTCACGGTGCTGGCTTCCAAGGTTTGTTCAATAGATACTTTAAATAATTCATAATTAAAAATTCATAATTCATAATGAATGGTAGAAACCATTTGATGAATTGATGACAAATAAAATAAAGAGGATGTGCCAATATGACGGTACATCCTCTTTTGCGTATAATGGAATCGTTGCCCCGAAAGACACAATTATGAATTATGAATTATGAATTGCACAAAGTATTCGTGCACTCTTGTGTCGTCATTCAATTCTGGATGGAACGCTGTGACGAGCTGGTTGCCTTGTCGTGCAGCTACGTCCTTGCCATCCACCGTGGCGAGTATCTCCACACCTTCACCATGTGACTCAATATAAGGAGCACGGATGAAGGTCATAGGAAGTTGTGAGTCCTGAGTTGAGAGTTCTGAGTCGGCTGGTGCATCCGTTATTCCACGGAACTCGCCATCGTGGTAGAAACTACCGAGTTGACGACCGTAGGCATTGCGCTTGGCTGTTATGTTCATCGTGCCAAGGTGGTTACTGTCGAGCATGATTAGTCCAGCACACGTTCCGAACACAGGAAGTCCTCCCTTGATAGCATCGCGAACAGGTTCCCAGAGGTCGAGGTCGTGCATGATACGTGTCATTGTCGTGCTCTCGCCACCTGGGATGATGAGTCCGTCCTTAGGCTTGTCCCAGTCAGTTCTGTTCCTTATCTCGAATGTTTCCACTCCAAGTTTTTGGAGCATCTGCTCATGTTCGGCAAATGCTCCCTGAAGGGCAAGGACAGCGATTACTGGAGAATGTATATTACCATTATTTGACATACTGATATGTTTTAAGGAAACACAGAGGACACAGAGAACTCAGAGAAAGGTTATACAAGTTTTTTCAAGCCACGAATTACACGAATTGACACGAACTTTCAATTCCTCTTGTTTTATTTCACTAAGACAACACGTGTTGTCTGCGAATGACACGAATACCATCCGGCTTAATGTCGTTGTACCGGATTCGTGTTATTCGTAATTGCACAAGCAATTCTTCGTGTAATACACATGAGCAGTCAATGCACAAAGGAAAGGTTCGTGAAAATTAGTGTAATTCGTGGTCGGCTAAAATTATAACCCACACGAATTATTATAGAGCCAGGAGAAAGATTATCTCAATTTTATTCTCCGTGTACTCTGTGGTCTCCGTGTTTCAAATTAAGATGGGGGCTAGCTTTTACTTTCCTCTCTCTGCCATAAGCAGTTCAATCTCATTCTCGTTGATTCCGACCATTGCTTCGCCGAGGTCCTCGCTGAGTTCTGCAATAATCTTAGGATTATCATAGTTGGTAACAGCCTTGACGATAGCCTGAGCACGCTTAACAGGATCACCGCTCTTGAAGATACCACTACCTACGAACACGCCTTCAGCACCAAGCTGCATCATAAGGGCAGCATCTGCAGGAGTTGCCACACCACCAGCTGCAAAGTTGACTACTGGCAACTTACCGTTGTCATGAACGTACTGAACGAGGTCAAATGGTACGCGAAGCTGCTTTGCTGCCTCATAAAGCTCGTCAGCATTGAGCGAAGTGAGGCGGCGAATCTCTGACTGCATCATACGCATGTGACGAACAGCTTGAATGACATCACCTGTACCAGGTTCTCCCTTAGTACGAATCATTGTTGCACCTTCGTTGATACGACGGAGAGCCTCACCAAGGTCCTTTGCACCACATACGAAAGGAACATTGAACTTACGCTTGTCGATATGGTAAACATCGTCAGCAGGTGAGAGAACCTCACTCTCATCGATGTAATCAATCTCAATAGCCTCAAGAATCTGTGCCTCTACGAAGTGACCGATACGGCACTTTGCCATTACAGGGATGCTAACAGCCTCCTGAATACCCTTAATCATCTTAGGGTCGCTCATACGGCTAACACCGCCAGCTGCACGAATATCGGCAGGGATACGTTCAAGTGCCATTACTGCACAAGCACCTGCTGCCTCTGCAATGCGTGCCTGTTCTGGTGTTGTCACGTCCATGATTACTCCGCCCTTCAGCATCTGTGCAAGGTTGCGGTTGAGTGTTTGTCTATCTTCCATATTACTTTGTTATTAATGTTTCGTAAGTTTTCTTTTCTTCCTATACGAATAATCTTTGCACTATGGTGCCTATTAGAAAAACAGTCAAGAACTTTTCTCACTGACCAGCGGGAAGTAAACAGAACAAAAACAAGAAAAAACAGGTTTTCTTTTGTTTTCTTTGGTTTTCCCCATGTTTTTTAACTGGCCGCTTGGCGGCAAAAACACCAATGCAAGTTTTAACCGTACAGACTGAATATTAATTTCGCTGCAAAGTAATAAGGTTTATTTCATCTATGCAATACCCATTTCCGAGACGTGTAAATGATGCTTACGAATGTGAAAACTAAACTTAGTCGATGTATTCAAGGATGTCGCCAGGCTGACAGTCGAGTGCCTTGCATATTGCATCGAGTG
>JAEEGL010623141.1_pt1 | contig 14196 bp, 9 predicted proteins | sample 9134231 | NCBI WGS metagenome assembly JAEEGL01 (sample SAMN16246548, study PRJNA631951) | gut metagenome | biome: gut microbiome; feature: rumen; material: fiber-attached | host: Bos | place: Iran: Karaj | collected 2018-10 | reverse complement strand
GCTTTGCACCGCAGCGGATGCAATTTTTGCGAAAGACAAGGCGCAGGGGTCGGATAATCCTGGCGGATATCCGACCCCTACAACGCAGTATTTCACAAATAAGTGCGCCGCGGCGGCTGTATCATCCTTAATTTGCACCGCCTAACGGATGCCGTATTTTTTTCTTATTTTCGGATGCGCGTGCGCGTAATAAAAGATCCGCAAAAACTCCATGCCCGCGTTGCCGGTCGAAAGCAAAAACTCCTTCAGATCGCCGCCTCTTACGCTTTTCAGCGCGTCGGTGATCACCTTTTTCGTAAAGGAGGAGCGTTTGCTGTCCACCGCTATGTTGTTGGAGGTAAAGCTGCGCCACATATACCGCGCGTGGATCACTTTCATATCCAGCGGCGGCAGCGCGGAATAGTTGTATTCCACCCGCTGCATTGGATCGCGGTCGGCAAGCATGCCGAGATCTGTGACCTCGGGGAATTTTCCTTCGGCCACAAGCTGCCGGTAGTAGTCCGAGCCCGGCACCACGATAAAGTAATTCAGGTTGATCAGCGAGGTATCCAGCCGTTCGATCAGCGCGACGGTCCGGCGGGCGTCCTCGGGCGTTTCCTCCGGCAGACCGATGATAAAGGAACCGATCGCAACGATCCCGGCGTTTTTACAGTCGGTAAAGGTTTGTTCTATTTTGTCGTAAGCAATGCGCTTGTGCATTTTTTCCAGCATCCGCGGCGAACCGCTCTCCACGCCGAAAAATATCCATCTGCAGCCCGCCTCGTACATATACCGGAAGTCCTCTTCCTTAAATATGCCGATGCGCGTCTGTCCGCCCCAAACGAATTTCTGCGGAAGCGAGCGCAGCGCGTCGCAGGTCTCGTGCATTTCCTTTACGCTCCGGCACCACAGCTCGTCGGCGAAATATACGCCGTCCATACCGTGGTTTTCGGTCAGGTATTCTATTTCGCGCAAAACGGCTTCCATGGGACGTTTGCGGTAAACGCACCGGTGAAAATCCTTGTTGTAGCAAAACGCGCAGTCAAAGGGACAGCCTTTCGCCGCGTACAGATACAGCATCCTTTCGCAGCCGTAGGAGGACTGAAAATACTTCTCCACGTCTATCAGCCGCCAATCCGTATCCGGCAGCGTGGAAAGATCCAAAAACGGACGGTCTTCGGTACGGCATACGGTCCCGTCCGGCGCGCGCAGAACAAGCCCCCGGATGTGCGACAGCTCCGTTTCTCCGTTCTGTTTCGCCCGCGCCAGTTCAAGCCAGGTTTCTTCACCCTCTCCGACGGAAACGGCGTCGACGCAGCCGTTCTTCAGTACGGCTTCCGGCAGCTCGGAAGCCAGCGGACCGCCCCAGACCACTTGTTTTCCCGCGGCGTGCAGCGTTTCGGAAACGTTCAGCGCGTCGTGATACGAACGGTACGATACCAGCGATACCCCTACCAGCTCGCAGGGAAAATCGGAAAGCACCTGCGCGAGCGTCTTTTTTTCTACGGTGCGGTCGTACAGCCGGACGCCGAAGCCGTTCGCCTGCAAATAACTGGCAATGCTTAATAAGCCCAGCGGCAGGGTGACTGAGCGGGAATAGCCTTCGGTTTTCGGATTGATAAAAAGAACGTTCATATGCTACTTCCGGTTGACGTTGTGCAAACCGTATTTCTTAACGATCCCGGGGTGCGCCAGCGGATAGTACGCAACGCTCACGCCGCGTTTCGCCACGCTCCAGAGTCCTGCCGCGGCCTCCTTCGGCGAGCCGCGCAGGTATTCCGCCGCCGTATTGATCGCTTTTTTCAAAAACTGCGCCCCGGCTTTATCCTTCGCCGCGGTTTTCTTTTTTCGCGTAATGGTCAAAAAATCGAAATATGCTTTTACCGTGGCAAGCTCCCGGTACGGGATCCGCGAAAAGTTCCCGTCCAGCTTATCGGTGTTCACCAGACTGTCATATTCCAGAATGCTGCGGAAGCAAAAACGTCCGCTTTTCACCGCTTCCTCGTATAAAGGCGTTTCGGCGATCATTACGAAGTAATTGAACAGAAAAGCGTCCAGATCCAACGAGGATGCAAACCGGACCGTTTCCCGCAGGTCCTGCGGCGTCTCCCCCGGAAAACCGACGATGAACGAGCCGAACGTGGAAATACCGAGCTCCGTACAGCGGTCAACCACCTCTGCCACCCGGGCGGGATCATAGCCTTTGCTCAAACGGGCGCGTACCGTTTCGGAGCCGCTCTCAAGTCCGAACAGCAGCCAACGGCAGCCCGCGTCGTACATTTTTTGCAGCGTTGCGTCCGATAAAAGCTGCGGACGCGTTTCGCCGCCCCAAACGAAGCTGTTGCCGTTGCGTTCGCGGCAGGCCTTCATCGCCGCCAGTTCTTCATCGGTAAACAGCAGCAGCTCATCCGAAAAATTAATGCCGTCCAGCCCGTGGTTCCGCACGAGAAAGTCGATCTCGCTCAAAACGTGCCCGAACGGGCGTTTGCGCCGTTGGCCGTAGCAGGCGGGCGTGGAGCAGAAGCCGCAGGCGTAGGGACAGCCCGTGGAAGCGTTCAGATACAGCATTTTTTTGCAGCTCTGAAAGCGGCGGAAGCATTTTTCAACGTCTATCAGCGTCCAATCCGTAGGGTACAGCTCCGAAAAAGCGGGCAGCGGCCTTTTTTCTGTTTTTGTAAAACCGCCTTTTCCCGAAACGGCGATCCCCGCGATCCCGCTTACGTCGTCGCCGCTCTGCAGCGCGCGCAGCAGCTCGTCCGCCGTAAAACAGTATTCGCCCAGCAAAAGATAATCGCAGTAAAGGTGGGTATCCGGCAGATCCGCGCCCAAAAGCGCCACCATATCCGCCCAGACGATCACGGTCCCGTTGCTGCGAAGCCGGGCCGAAACGGCGATGGCGTCTTTTACGGAAGAGGACTGGGAAATAAAAAATACGGCGGCGTCTGCGTGGAAACCGCTTTTCGGATCGGTAAAGTCCGTCCGGTCAACGCAGCGGTCCCAAACGCGTACCGTATGGCCGCGTTTTTTTAAAAAAGTGGCAGACATCATCAGATCCCTGCATACGGGATGCGTGATCCCGCGGAGCATGAACCCGCCGCGCGGTTGGATCGTCAGTACGTTCATTTTTCCCCGTCTTTCCGTAAAAACTGTTGTTTTTAGTTTATCATAAGCAAAATGCCGTGTCAAGGAAAAGGATATCGTTCCCGCGCGCAAAAGAGAAACCGTCCGCGCGCCGAAACACTTGATTTCCACGGCGATTTGGAGTATAATAAAACAAATCTGGCAACGTAGTTCGCCGCGAGGTATGCTTATGAGAAAAAAACTGCTGTCTTTGGCGGTCCTGCTGTTTTCGGAAGCGATATGGCTGTTCCCGTACAGCATGATGCGCCCGGGGGATTGGGGCGCGATCGCCGTGCTGGCCGCCGCGGAGGCGTGCATGTGCCTGCTCCCGCAGGGGTGGGCGACGGTCGCCGTTTCTTTTTTGGCTGCGCCGGTCTTTTTTCTGCTCGGCGCGGAATACTTCGCCGCTTATGCGGCGGGGGTGTTCGTCTGCGCCGCGTTACGCGCCGCGCTCTCCGATAAACGCAGCCTTCCGCTGCGCCGGGACGCCCTTGTGACCGTTCCGCTCGCCGCCGCCCTCGTGAGCGTCGCCGTCAGCACGTACTTCGTGTTTTTTGTTTGGAAAAATTCTTTGTTTTCCCTTGCGGATTCGGCGCGGCCCCTTATATTCGTGGGGCTTGCGGCCGTATTCACCGCCGTCCTTCTGGCGGCTGCGGCCGGTGTAAAAGCCGGGCGCCGTTCCGGCGGTGCGTCGGCGCGCGTTTCCGGCAAGCTCGCGGCCGTATTGGGCGTTATGCTCGTCGTTTACGCGAGCGCCGTACTGACGTATCTCAGGCTGCATCAGGCGAACAGCAGCGGTCTGCTCGCCGTGTTTCTTTGTATTTTTACGGCGGTCACCGTGCCGAATCCGGCAACGGACCGGCTGCTGAACAGATCCGATGCGTAAAAACGCTTCTGCGGGGTTATTAAAATGGATTCCGAAAACAAATCGCTCAGACGCCCGTTTGCCTTAACAAAACCGGATATCGCCGCGATCGTTCTGTTCGCGGCGCTGGCCGGCTTTTTCTTATGGAACGCGCTGCGCGGCGTTACCGAAATGGATGAATCCATTTATCAGATCTATAATTACCGTCTCCTTACGGGGGATAAGTTCTATGCGGACGATTGGAACACGTCTCCGTTCTTTTCCCTGTTCAACGAGCTGCCGTTCCGGTTGTTCTATACCGTCCTCGGCTCCGCGGAAGGGCTCCTCGCGGCGCAGCGGCTGTTCTTCGTCGGCATAAAGCTGTTCTTTTTCGCTCTCGCGTACGTCTGCATGCGCCGGTACGGGTATTGGGCGATCCTTGCCGCCGCGGTGTTCACGGGGACCGATCCGTTCGGCATCAAAACCATGAATTATTACGCCGTATGCGCATTCGCCGTGCTGGCGGCCGCGCTTCTTCTGTTCGTCAGGCGGGAGGTCCGTCCGGCGCATTTTGTTTTCGCCGGCGCCGTATTCAGCTGCGCCGTTCTGGCGGAGCCCTCCGCGGCGGGGGTATGGCTGCTGTACTGCGCGCTCGTATTGTGCCGCTGGCTCGTTCGTAAAAAGCGCCCCGGATTCGGGGAGCGGTACGGCTTTATCCTTGCGCCCGCGTGCTGGCGCAGGCTTTTATACGGGGTCCTGTGCGCCGCCGCCGCGGTCGGTTTGCTCTGCGCCGTTTATTTTATGCGCGCGCAGCCCCAAACGCTGTGGCAGGGATTTCTGCAGGCGCTCAACGACCCCGAGCGCTCCGGAAAAGGCCTATCGCTGATCGCCGACCGCTTTTTCGTGATCCGGCTGTATATCCGGATCTTCCATCCGGTCCTGTTTTTCGGCTTTGCCGCCGTGCTTGCCGCCGCGCTGATCACGCGCCGCTTTACCCGCAGATACGAGAGGCTCTTTCTTTTGCCGCTGACGGCGCTTTACGCGGCGCTGAGCGTCAGGCAGCTTCTTTATCCTCTGCGGGAGGTCGGTTACGCCGTGGGCGAAAGCGTATGCCACGCGCTGCCGCTGTGTATGCTCGCCGTGTATTTTTACGTCGTTACCGACAATAAGGATCGCAGGCATTTTGCGTTTTTGCTGTTTTCCTTCGGCGTGACCGTCTGCTCGGATATGATCTCCATGTCCGCCTTCGGCGCGCTTTCGCAGGTGGGCGGCGTCGCCGCCGTGCTGCTGATCCGGGATTATTTCTCCGAGCAGAAAAACAGGCCCGCTTCGCCCGTAAAACACAAAAAAACGTCCGCCGGGACCCCTGCGCCCGCGTTTTACAAACCCGCCGCCGCCGCGCTTGCCGCGCTGCTGGCCTTCATCCCGGTATACGAGGCGGCGCATTACGCGTACATGGCGCGGCTGCACGAGTACGAATACCTGTTCCGCTCTTCCGACGCTCCTTTGGACAGTACGGTCTCCGTCGGCGCGCTCAAGGGGATCAGAACGACGCGGGAGATCAAAGACGAATACGAAAAAAGCGTGCGGGACGCCCGCCGGATCGCGGAATTCTGCAAAAACGGGCTTTACGTCGCCGATCTTGCGCCGTCGGTGTATCTGGATGCCGGCGCGCCTGTTTCGGCGCATTCAGGCTATTATTATTACGGCGAAGGCTGGGACCGGATCGTCCTTTGGTGGAACATGCACCCCGAAAAGCGTCCGGACGCGGTCTATATCCCGCTTGCCAATCTCAACGGGCTGAAGTATCCGGATACCTCTCCCGAAGAGAAGCTCGCTTATCTTGAAACGCTTGCGGAGATTTCCGTTGACGAAGGCGAGATCGGGTATATTGTAAGAATCGTTCGGTGGAAGTGAAAGGGCGGGTGCGCATGATTGCCGGTCTCAATCAAAAAACGGTAAAAATAGGTAAGTGGAACGTGCGGCTTTCCGACCTCGCGTTTCTTGCCGTGTTCGGCGTCCTTGCCGCGTATTTTATCGTCAACGCGCCGTACGGGATCACGGTCTGCGACGAATCCCTGTTCCAGCTTTATCCCTACAGGCTCATGCGCGGCGACCGGCTGTTTATCGACGACTGGATGATCAGCAACCTTGTGTCCGTGTATACCTATCTGCCGTATCGGGCGTTCGTCGCCCTGACCGGCGGCACACAGGGGCTTTTGCTGTTTCTGCGTTACGTTTACTCCGGGATCAAGCTGATCCTTATGGCTTACGTTTACCTTGCCCTCCGGAAAAACGGGTATTGGGCGATCCTCGCGGCGGCGATTTTTGTCGGGACGGACCTGTTCGGATTGAAGACCCTGAGCTATTATTTCGTCTGCCTGACCGCCGTGGCGCTGGCCGGGATGCTGTTGTTTGTGCCTGCCTCGCCGGGGCGCGGAAGAAGGATATCCGCGGGCTTTCTTTTCGGCTGCGCCGTGCTTGCCGAGCCCCCGGCGGCCCTTGTGTGGGCGGCCTACTGCGCGCTGGCGCTTGTTTTTGCCGTGCTGAAAAAACGCGGGAAGACGCGGCTGGACGCCTACGGCTTTATCCTTTCCCCCAAGGTGTGGCGGGACGTGTTCATCGGCGTTCTGCTTTCGGCGGCGGTGTTTTTCGCGCTGTGCGCCGCGCTGTTCACCGGAACGGACCTGAAGGCGATCTTCGCCGGGCTGGGGCAGACGCTCCGGTACGTCTCGTACGATAACGGGACCGGCGGCGATACGTTACTGATCCGTCTGGCCAAGCCCCTGATGTACGCGTTGTACTGCGGCGTGTATTTCGTCGTCCCGTTTGCGGTCATCGGCGTGATCCTGCTGATCCCCTGCCGTTTTTCCCGGACGCACAGGCGTTCTCTGTTTGCCGCGCTGTGCGTTCTGTATATGCTGATTTCGGTCCACCTGATCCTTTTCCCCGCGCACCGCATCAGCAACGACGCGTCGGGGGAGTCGGTCATCCATCCGCTGCCGATCTGCCTGCTTGCGGCGGCCGCGTACGCGCTGACGGAGAATAAAAACAGAAAGCTGTTTTCGTTTTTGCTATTGTCCTTTTCGGTCTCGGGGGCGGTGGATCTTTTTTCCAACAACTCTATGGGCTCCGTGCTGCTGTGCGGCTGTATTCCCGCCGTGCTTCTTCTGCGGGACTTTATCCGGGAGCAGCTTGCCGCGCCCGCCGTTGAGAAAAAACGCGTGAAAAAGAACGCCTCCTACCAAAAGCGTTACCGCGCCGTGCTTTGCGCGCTGCTGGCGTTTATCCCCGTTTTTGAATGCTGGCACTGGATCTATATGGCGCGGATGCATGAGACGGAACACTTTTTCCGCGCGTCGGAAGCGCCGTTGAACGCGCGGATCTCCTCCGGGCTTCTCAAGGGGATCGTTACGACCGCGGAGCTGAAGGAAAACTGCGAAAAAAGCGTGCGCGACGCCGGAAAGCTCAAACAGATCTGCAAAAACGGGCTGATCGTTGTGGATTACGACACCACGGTCTATCAGAACGCCGGACTCCCGGTATATACGCCCGCAACGCATATCGTGGGGAACGACTGGAGCACCGAGGAAGCGTGGTGGAGGCTGCACCCCGAAAAGCGGCCGGACGCCGCGTACATCCCTTATTTTACTTTGAGTTATATTGAATTCAACGATATTTCCGCCGAGGAAAAGCTGGCGTATTTTCAGAAGAACGCCGATATTACGGTGACCGAGGGTGAGATCGGTTATCTTGTAAAGATCGAGCGCTGGCATTTCTGATCCGCAGTAAAAAACGTTTGTGATAGGCGGGGAAAACGGTACGCAAAAAAAACGCGGCGGCGCTGCTGCTTGTGACCGTCCTGCTTTTTTGCGGCGTACCTCACGCCATCGCCGGTGCCGTGTTTGCCGCGGGCGCCGCAGCGCTTGCTGTTTCGTTCCGGGTCCCCGCGTGGCGGGATCGCCGGAAAAAAACGGAACGTGACCTTTCCGTTATCAAAGCAAAACGGCCTCCGCGAGGCCGTTTTTTCGTTTTCTTTCAGTTTCTTACGCCGGTGACCTTCAGGATACATCCGCCCGCGCCCTCTGTTTTTTCGTAAACAAACAATTCGTCCAAAACGGAAAAATATTGGTTCGTCACGGCCTCCGCCGTCAGTCTGTAACGGGTGAAATCATAATACGGGATATATATAACGTCGGGGGTCCGTTCCGGGTAAAGCTGCCAGTATCTTTTTTGTTTTTCAAAACTGTTTTCAAACCACGCGCTGCAGCAGGAATACGTCCGGTCGGCGTAAAGATACAGGCAGGCGGCACCGCCCAGAGCGTAAAGCTTTTCGTCAGGCGCTATATCCGCGGCGTCGATATCCGAGATCATTTTTTGTATCGCATCATTCACCTCGGGGGTGGTCCTGATCCCTTTTTGCGGCCCGGCTTCGATCACGGAGTGCAGAACGATCATATCCGCGCCCGGTTCGTCTGTTTCGCTCAGGGGACAAAACATCTGCGTAAGGATAAAAGACGCCGTCCATGCAAAAATACAGATCAGCGCCGCCAGTTCCGTACAGATACAGGCCTTTAACCGGCCGCGCATCGCTTTGTGCCAGCCCGGTTCGGCACGAAGCGCCGTCAATAATTCCCGCAGCAGCGCGCCCGCGCATATCCACATACAAAACTGGCTCAACACGCCGCCGAGCCCGATCATCACCTGCGAAGAAAAGTCTCTGCAAACGGAAAACAGAAGTCCGGCAGCCAGCAGCCCCGTGGCTTTGGGGTCTTTTTTATCGCACAACAGCCGGAAGAAAACGGCAAAAAACTGCAGCGGCGCAAAAAAGTACCAGGATATCTGTTTTTCAAAACGGAACCGGACGATCAGACGGAGCAGACAGTATGAAAGGCCGATACATCCTGTTATAAAAAGAAGGAACTTCAGCGTATTGTTCTTTTTCTGTGTTTTGTTCAGCCATATCGCGGAAAACAGCAGGATCACAAACGGGAAAAAGACCCGTCCGAGCGCCGTTTTTATCCCCAGCAGTTTCTTTATAAAACTCGGCGTCCCGTGCAATATTTCGTAACCGGAGGACGAGAAGATCTCCGGCAGCGCGCGCAGCGCCGGAACGAGGCTGCTGTTGCAGAAGAAAAAGACCGCAAACAGTATCGCGCAGGCCGCGATCCCAACGGAAATAAACGCCCAGCGCTTCGGTTCCAAAAGACTGATCCGGCTCCCCGCGGTTTTTTTACCGCGGCGTTTTCTTAAGGCGTTCCATGCCGTGGCGATGCTGTAAACCATATAGATAAACACGGCAAAGGGCTCCGCCAATACAACGCAGGCGAATACGAAACCGGCGAAGAAGAGCCTGTGCGGCGTCAGCTTATCGGAAAGGAACAAAACCGCTCCCACCACGACCAAACCGTCCAGAAAAGCCGTATAGTAGCTGAACGTGGCGGCGTCGAAATCCATAAACAACAAATAAGTCAATACGCCTAACAGCCCCCACACGCCGTATCTGCGTACCTTTGTATAAAGCCATACGGACAGAGGGACCCTGCAGGCAAAATACAAATACCGCAGACATAACAGGATCCCCTCGGCAGAGCCGCATATCCGGTATGCGATCTTGTAGGGGATGATCTGCAGCACCGCGCAAAGCTGCGTTACGTACCACTCATCCGCAAAAAGCCTGTCCCCGTGCAGAAGACGCTGCACGATCGTGTAATAAAAGCTTTCGTCTGTGTATCCCACCCCGCGGGAAATAAAAAAGAAATGATAGAGGAGCGCCCCCGCAATCAGAAACACGGCGGCAATATCGGTTTTGTTAAGCGTCAGCTTCTTCCGTTCTCCCCGATCCGGAAGTGTTTTGGCCGGATCCTTCACGATCCCCGTCCGTATCATACCTGCGGCTCCCTTCCCTCCGGCAGATACAGCCGGTCCACTTTTATAATATATCCCGCTTTTCCTTCGGTCACGTCACCGTCTGCGTAAACAAGCAGGCGGTCCAGCATCATCTGCAGGGTGCGTTCGTCGTACGCGGCGAACAGTCCTTTGTCGTAATAGGGCAGATAGATGTACGCGGGGCGCTGCGCGGGACGGAGTTCCCAGAACGCGGCGAGGCGGTCGGTCTCGAAATACTCAAACCACGCGGAATACGTGCCGTACGGCAGGCCCAGATACAGGTAGGTATACGGCGCAAGCGCGGGCACCGTTACCGGCGCGCCGTTCGCGGCGGCTTTGATCTCATCAAGATCCCGCAGCGTATCGGCGTATACCTTTGCGGTGTGCGCCGTTGTGCGCAGCCCGCGCAGAGGCCCTTCCGTCAGCGTGGCGGAGAGCGGCGCGGGATCGTGCAATATCAGTTTTTCGTAGGGCTTATATACCGTTTCCGCCAAAACGTACCCCGCGTGCCATGCGGTCACCGCGACGGCGCAAACGGCAAGCAGCGCGCCGAATGCCGCGCCGGAAAGCTTCCGTTTTTCCCGCGGCGCTTTTTTGTCGGCTTTATACGGCTTGGACGCGGGCGAACGCAGTTCATGCAGCAAACAGGAAAGCTGCAGAATACACGCCACGCGCACGATGCCGCCGCCCGAGACGAGGATCACGGCGGAGGAAGCGTCCACAAGCAGCGAAAAAACCGCGCCGAGAAGCCAGAGCGTGAATATGCGCGGATCGTTTTTTTTGCACAGCAGCCACAGAACCGGCGAAAAAAGCAGCAGCGGAAAACCGTGGTACTCGGCAAACGCGACCCAATGCTCCGTTCGCGCGGAACCGAGCGTTCTGGCGCCGGCGCAAACGCAGCATCCCGCCAAAAACACACAGGCGCAAACGAACACGGTCCGCCTTGCCCGCAGGCTGCCGTTCTTTTTTATGCGGAGCGCCGCGGCGGCGGCCAAAGCAGCCGCGAGCCCGGCGATAAACGGGACGCCGTAATAAACGCAGGCCTCCCCGCACTTGTGCGCCAGCGAACCGCCCAGCTTGCCTATCTCCGCGCCGGAGGTAAGGTAGGGGAGCGCGGCGGAAAAATTCTCAAACGCGCCCGAAAACACCATATACAGCATAAACGGTACAAATACGCCCGCCGCTCCGGCCGTCATCCAAAAAAATACGCGGCCGCGCAGAAGGTATGCATAGCACGCCGGAAGCGGTTTGTTCCGCCTGCGGCGTACGCCGCACGCGACCGCTGCGGCAAACCATATCGCGAAGCCGAAAATCAGATACGGCTCGGTCAGCACCGCGCACGCCAGCAGCACGCCGGCAAACAGCAAAACGGGGATCCGTTTCTCGCCGCCGTCCGCCGTAAGGATCAGCCCGAGCGCCAGCGCGGCCATCGGCGCGGCGGTAAAATACGTTACGCTGAATATCGTCTGCAAAACGATCGCCGCAAACGAAAACGCCGCCAGCGCGCCCCAAAAACGGAACCGCCGGAGCTTTATATAAACAAAAGCGTAAAAAACGGTATCGATCGCAATAAACAGCAGCCGCGTGAACAGTATCAGCCCCTCCGTGCCGCCGGTCACGCGCGTAAAAAACCAAAAGGGCAGCACGTCCAGCAGATAGGCGAGCTGCGCCACGTTCCACTCGTCGGCGATCAGCTTTTCCCCCAAAAGCAGCCGGTGCGGTACGGTGTAGTAGTCGCATTCGTCCGGCGCGGAGACGCCGTATCTTGCCGTCAGCGCAAACAACAGCAGCAAAAACAAACCCAGCGCGACCGCAAGCAGGTCGCTTCTGAGCAGAGGATGTTCTTTCAGGTATTGTGACCGGCGCATATACGGCTCCTTTCCGTCTGCCGCGGCAAACGACGCGTTACGCCTGCGGCGGCAGCAGCTTCGTCACGCGGACGATACAGCCTGCCTTTCCTTCGGTACGCTCGCCCTCCGCAACGCCCTGCAGCGAGTCGGTCTTTTCGCGGATGGCCTCGTCCGAAAGCCGCTGATACGAAAACATATCGTAATACGGTATGTAAATATAGGCCGGCTGCTGCGCGGGACGCAGCTGCCAATAGGCTGCGAGACGCTCCGGCTCGTCGTATTCGTACCATGCGGAATACGCGCCGTAGGGCAGGCCCATATACAGATAGTCAAACGGAAACAGCGAAAGCACGCACACCGGCGCGCGCTCCGTATCCGCGGCAAGGATCGTATCCAGGTCCTCCAGCGTGTCGTAATAAAAGTCGCGTACTTCCCTTGTGGTGCGCAGCCCCTTCCACGGCCCTTTTTCGATCTCACAGTTCCGCGGCGCGTACGAAAACAGGAACTCCCACGGTTTTTGTACGGTCTCCATCAAAAAGTAGCCGCCGTTCCAAAGCAGAACGGTCGCCGCGAACACCGCGGCGGTACCCTTCAGGGCGCGCGTCGCGGGCGCGCGTCCGGCGGTACCGCGTTTTTTCCCTTTTTCCTGCGCGGGGACGCGCAGCGCCTCCAGCAGTACAGGCAGCTGCAGTATGCACGCCGTGCGTACAAGCCCGCCGCCGCTGGCGAGGATCACGGTGGAAGATATGTCCACCAGCACCGAAAACAGTATGCCGAGCAGCCACAGCGCAAACAGGCGCGGCGTTTTTTTATCGCTCAGCAGCCACAGCACAGGGGAGAACAGCAGCAGCGAAAAATTGTTGTACTGCAAAAACGCGACCCACAGATCCGGGACCCTGCCGCCGAATGTTTTTATCAGAGCGTAAACGTACCCTCCCGCAAGAAATGCGCAGGAGCAGATAAATACAACACGTTTTGCTTTCAGGGCGTCCGGTTTTTTTACGCGCAAAACGGCCGCCGCGGCTGTGCATATCACGGTGCCGCACAAAAAAACCGGACTGTAAAGCGCGGCCGCGCGCGTAAATTTTGTAAAATCCACCAGGTTGCCGCTGTTGTATTCTCCGCCGCTGGCAAGGTAAGGCAGCGCGGCGCCGATCCCTTCAAAGGAACCGGAAAGCGTAAGCCACAGCATATAGGGAATAAACATCGCCACCGCGCCCACCGCGGCGAAAAAGAACATGCGTCCGTCCAGAATGAATTTCCACCGCTCAAAAAACGGTTTGTTCTTCAGGGCGGGCAGCGCGCGCCCCAGCACCAGAGCGAACCATAACAAAAACACGGCGATCAAAAACGGTTCCGCCAGAATGCCGCACGCCATCACAATGCCGGCAAACACCAGCTTCGGCGCGCTTTTTTTCTTTTCGTCGCCCATCAGAAGCAGCCAGACCGCAAAAACGGCCATCGGCGCGGCGGTAAAATAGGCGACGGTAAGCAGCGTCTGCTGGATCACGGCGCAGAACAGCACTGCGGCGGCAACGCCCCAGCCTTTATATGGGCGCAACTTTATATATACATATATATAGAATACCGCCAGCACCGCAATAAACAGGTACCGCATAAACAGAATCAGGCCCTCGGTGCCGCCGGTAAGCTTCATGTACAGAATGTTCGGCAACAGGTTGAACAGATGCACGAGCTGCGCAAGGTTCCATTCGTCGGCGATCATTTTTTCACCGAGCGTAAGCCGGTGCGCCACCGTGTAGTAATAGCCCTCGTCCGGCACGCCCGCGCCGTTTTTTGCCGTGCATACCAACGCCAACAGAAAAAGCGCACCCAATACGGCGGCGAGCACGTCATATAAAAAATAAGCCGAAGCTCTCCAGGCTTTCAAACGCTGTACCATACCGTTAACCTCTTTCCGACAGGCGTTGCTTTCACAAATTATTATATATAACGCGCGGGGCTTTGTCAATCTCCGCTTTTCCGCGCGCGGCACGGCGGCTCCGCCGTAATAAAACTATTGCAATTACGCGTGCGGATTGGTATAATAACGGTAACCTGTTGTTTGCGGAGCGTATTATGGAAGTTTTTGCCGCCCGTCTGGATCGCGCCTATCGGATGCACGAAAACGAATACGAGCAGAAAGCGCTGGAGATCCTGCGCTCCGGTTCGTATATTCTCGGCAAAGAACTTGCCGCGTTTGAAGCCGCCTTCGCCGCGTATATCGGCGCGCCTTACTGCGTGGGGCTCGCAAGCGGTCTGGACGCGCTTCGGATCGCGTTCCGTACGTTGGGGCTTCAGCGGGGCGACGAGGTGATCGTCCAGGGCAACACCTTCATCGCCGGCGTGATGGGGATCACCGATTGCGGCGCCACGCCCGTGTTCGCCGAGCCGGACGGCAGCTTCGCCATCGATCCGGCAAGCGTGGAAGCGCATATCACGCCGCGTACGCGCGCGGTGCTGGTAACGCATCTTTACGGCATGATGACGCCCATGGAACCCCTTGCCGCCCTT
>JAEEGL010563352.1_pt1 | contig 14196 bp, 11 predicted proteins | sample 9134231 | NCBI WGS metagenome assembly JAEEGL01 (sample SAMN16246548, study PRJNA631951) | gut metagenome | biome: gut microbiome; feature: rumen; material: fiber-attached | host: Bos | place: Iran: Karaj | collected 2018-10 | reverse complement strand
ATATGTGCAATAATACCAATATTGCGCAGTTTCGCCAGATCATTGATTTCAGTAGCCATATGCTCCTTTATTAATTAATAATATGTTGCCTGTTGTGAGCTCCACACTCAAAAACAAGAGACAATTTTCACCATTATAACACATAAATCTAAAAAACTACAAAGAAAATCCCCCGCACTGGCTGTGCGGGGGTAATGCTGGGGTTGTCCCGTCCACGCTGGTTGCGTGGGGAGACTTGCAAGGGGTACACCATGCCTTTGTACCAGAAAAGCATCGTGCATCGCCGGGACTTGAACCCGGCTAATCTTAGCGACGGACCAAAAGAAGGTCTTTTGAACATGGTTGACTTCCGATTCTAACGATTAGTGGAGTTGCTGAAATTGCTGAATGATTTTTACTGAAGCAATTCTTTTAGTGCGATTCTCTGAAGCTTTTGTGTCGTTTTTTCTCTTGCGCTACTCAGCGCTTATCCCGGCTCACGCCGAGAATCTGGTGGCTGAGCCACTAGGGATACTAAGTAGAAGTATCCGCGGCTGAATGATACTAAACTTAGTATCCCCATAGCTACTTCGGAATTAACCCGAGCAATGGTTTTCTGGCCATACATACACGTTCCATGCCTAAGCCCACGAAAGGCGCTCTCCATCCTTCCGCTCTCCTCTGTTTCCATGAAGCCATCAGGACGACATCGTCGACGCGACTAATCCGAAACGGAAAATAGAAAAAGCGCATCCTCAAGTTCCCCTCCTTCCCTTGGGTATGATTTTCACGAATCCGTGAACCCCAGTTTCTATTAAAGTGCACTCTTCAATGATGTCCCCTTATCGTCAGCTTAATAGTCCTCTGACAGTCCTTAACGGAGTTGCTCTGCCTTGATTATTAACTAAACCGACGACCACCATTGAGAATACCCTCTATTATAACGCACCTTATAATAATTGTCAACAACTTTTTAGCTATTTAATTTTTTTCGTAATATTTCTTGCACCGCTGACGGGTTTGCTTTGCCGTGCGATTCTTTCATTACCTGCCCAACCAGGAACCCTAGCACTTTTTCTTCACCAGCCTTGAAATCCGCCTGTGCCTTCGCTGTTTCTGGTTTCGCTAGTACCTTATCCACAATTTGTTCTAGTGCGCCTAGGTCATTCTCTTGAATAAGTCCAAGCTCCTTTGCAATCGTCCTAGTTCCCCGTCCTCTCATTTGTGGATCGAATAATCTTAGGAATACTTCCTTCGTCGCAGTAGACGACAATTCCTTCTTTTCGTTCATTTCCGCCAGTTCGCTTAATTCTTGAGCGGTAGGTAAATCGTTCAAATACTCCGCTGACTTCTCTTCTGCCAGCAATACTGAAGCGAATAAGTTTGAAATAAGGGAGATAACAGAAATCGTCCCATCGAGGACCATAAGCTTGGGCGAACGCCCTTGAGTGCGTCCGAGATGGGATGATGAGGCTATTTCCCCAATTTTACCCATTAGTTGCGGATAATCTAATAATACTTCAAGAGTATCTTGCTTAATGATATTCCTGAGTAATTCACGATAATCATTCGGCATTAATGGTAGTTTTGCCGATTCCTCCTCAATGAACTTATCAGACAGATTAAGCGGAGGCAAATCCGGCTCCGGCATATAGCGATAATCCTTCGCTTCCTCCTTTGAACGCTGTCCTGTGGTCTTTCCGGTTGCATCGCTCCACCCCAAAGTCTCTTGGATTACTTTTTTGCCGGCATCAAGCAACTTCGTCTGTCGTGCTATTTCGTATTCCACTGCCCGTTCCACGCTTCTAAAGGAGTTCAAGTTTTTTACTTCTGTTCTCGTACCTAATTTATCCGAACCTTCTGGTGCAACAGAAGTATTCACATCAAAACGCATATTGCCATTATATAAATCACCATAAGTCACACCGGCGTAACACATTAGCCTCCAAAGCTCTTTGCAGTAGTCATGTGCATCTTTTGCCGAGTGGATATCTGGCTCTGATACAATCTCGATGAGGGGTGTATCCACGCGGTTTAAATCTACTAGTGAATAAGTGTCAAAATGAGTTAGTTTACCCGCATCTCCTTCTAGATGCGCGTGGTTAATACGTACGCGTACACCTGATGGCAACTCAACGTACCCAGCCCCGATAATTGGATTGTAGAATTGCGTAATCTGGTATCCTTTTGGCGAATCAGGATAGAAATAATGCTTTCGATCAAACCGTGATCTATTATTAATCTTGCAATTCATTGCTCGTCCTGCCAAAATCGCTAGCCTCACCGCCTCGCCATTGAGCCGTGGTAACATTCCAGGCAGAGCATAATCTACTGGAGACACACAAGAATTAGGTTCTTTTCCTCGTGCGTCGTTATCAACTTCTGAAAACAGCTTTGTTTTCGTTTTTAGCTGTACGTGACACTCGATTCCGATAGTTGGTATATATTTCATATTGCTCCTAAATCTTTTAAAGCCTGTTTATATATTGCTAGTGCATTTGTTGCTTGTCGGTATGATATTTCATAATCACTCTCATGAGCAATTACATTACGTAACTTGTGGGCTCGCCATACCGAATTGACATCCGTAAACCTATCACTAGCATGTTTTAATCTCTCACCCATGGTTTTACCTGGTACCCCCATCTCAACCATTGCTCTGTCTAACAGTTTATCTCCATTGATTATTGCTAGTACAAATGATGCAGTGTTATCCTTGTTTAATTTGTTTTCAATCGCTAAAAACCGAAGCTGATAGTCCTCAATGTTAAACTTATGGCTTCGCTTTCCTGTTAGACCAATCGCGATAAATATAAAAACAGCTACTATAATAATAGCAATGATAAAAGTTACTGCACCACCATCCATCAGTAGCTCTCCTTGACAAAATAAGCAAACTGTGCTATAATCATACTATACATGCTCATCTTTTAATACCTCTGCAAACTCAATTAACATTTTGTCGCTTCTGCGTGGTCCCACAAGCTGTAATCCAAGTGGTAATCCGTTGCTACTTTTACCTACTGGTATTGTTAGCCCTGGTACACCAGCCAAATTGAGTGATACACTCATCATATCTTCTAAATACATTGCTACTGGATCGTCTACTTTCTCACCAAGTTTAAACGCCTGATTCGGAGATACTGGAGATAAAATCACATCACATTTTGAGAAGGCCTTTTCATATTCATTTATAATTACAGTCCGCGCCTTTGCTGCCTTCAAAAAATATGCATCATAAAATCCAGAAGATAGCACAAAATTGCCAATCATGATGCGACGCTTATTCTCCGGCATAAAGCCTTCGCTACGCGTATCGATATAAAGTGAATTGAGATCATCAGCTCTATCTGAGCGAAATCCATATCGCACTCCGTCATAACGCGATAGGTTCGACGCTACTTCCGCTGGCACGATGATGTAATATGCCGCTAACGCATATTTTAAGGCCGGCATCGATAGTTCTACTATCTCGTATCCCTTCACCTTTAACTCATTGCATTTATCAGATAGCGCTTTCCGAATCTCTGGTGCCACTGCGTCATTGTCGAAATCCTTAATGATACCAACCTTTTTAACGCTACCTGCTGATCCATTGCTGTAATAATCCGGCAATGTCGTCATATCCTTAGGATCTTGTCCGCTCGCTACTGACATTAATAAATCCATATCTTCTGGTGTCTTAGTAAAGAAACCAATGCAGTCTGTCGATGATGCCATCGCCACTACTCCGTACCGCGATACACACCCATAAGTCGGCTTTAATCCGTACACTCCGTTAAACGATGCTGGCTGTCGTATTGAGCCACCCGTATCGGTTCCAGTTGTAAATTCTACAATGTCAAGAGCTACAGCTACAGCCGAACCACCAGATGACCCACCAGCCACCCGTTCACGATCGTATGCATTCAAAGTTGGACCAAAATATGAATTCTCTGTAGAAGAACCGTGTGCAAACGCATCCATATTAGTTCGCCCAATCATAATCGCGCCTTCAGCTTCTAGTTTCGCCACGGAAGTCGCCGTAATTGGTGATTTAAAACCTTCTAAAATATGAGCTGAAGCAGTGGTTTCACCACTTGGGCTTAAGAAATTATCTTTTAGCGCATATGGCACGCCAGCAAGCTTCCCTACTGGTTCACCACGGGATATTTTCTTGTCGATTTCCGCAGCTTTCTTAAGTGCACCCTCTTCATCGATAAATACGAAAACATTATAATTACTATATTTCTTTGCCTTTTCAATTGCCGCCTCTACTAAACTCACGGCAGTAGTATTCTTGTCCGCAATTCTCATAATACTTTGGGTACCTTTATTTGATTATCTTTTTCTTCCTTTGTAAGTGCTAACAGCTCCGCTCTTGTCGCATCTTGTTTTACAATTTCGTCGTCCCGCCATATGTTTTCCATCTCAAAAACCTGATAAGTGGGCTCCACGCCGTCGGTACTAAGTCCATCCAGCTGCGTAATATACTGAATAATCTTTTGTAAATCTCCTCCTAGCTTTGTTGCTTCTGCATCAGAAAGTGAAAAATCAGACAACTCAGCTAAATGCAAAATATCCTCGCGTTTGATTTCCATAAAATAATTATATCAGTTATTTTAAGTTTTTAAATACTTTCTTTTTCAAGTAATTAATAATCGGCATTACTTCCTCCAGATTTAGGAAAAAGCTTGCGATACAGTATGCTATACCAGAAGCCGATGCGATAAGTAGGAATTTTGGTATCGTTATTACAACTGACGAGTCAGTGGCCATAAGTGGGATAAACTTTGTTAACGAAAAAGCGACACAACCGGCAATTACCGTAGCAAAAATCATTCGCCACATTGCATTCCAAAAATCCTTAGTTAGTATTCTGTGTTTCGAACGTCGTTCCAAAATCCACAAAAGGATCACAATCTCCACTACAGCACCTATAGATTGAGCAAGACCTAGACCATCCACGCCCCAACCCAACAGGAAAAACCATATTGAAAGCAGAATCGTCAACCCGATTGCTACAATAGAGACTCTAAATGGAGTTTTTGTGTCTTGATAGGCATAGAATCCTCTTGACGCAATATGAAAGACGGAACGAGCAAAGACCGCAATACACAAAGTTCCAAGTACTGAAGCGATTGTCCCGTTCTGATCATTATTACCGATATTCGAAATAAAACTTGTTACGTACCCACGCATGAAGAAGGCGATCACTGATACTGGAAGCGAAATCCAAATAATCATTCGAAGCGCCTTGCGAAAAGTATGATAGAATTCATCTTTATCGCCAGCCCCAAGCTCTTCAGTCAATTTTGGAAAGAAAGCAGTCGAAATCGCAACACCAATCAGATTAACCGGCATTTGATGAAGCGACGAAGCCTGGTTGAATGAACGTACAGCCCCCGCCCCCATACGCGATGAAAGGTTGGTGTTTACTATAGAATTCACATAATCAATTCCCTGGTCCAATGAACGTGGTGGTAGTAGTTTTAAAATTGTACGGAAACCTTGGTTTCTCCATCTAATCTTGAATTCATAATCGAAACCTAACCCGAATAAGCCAATTAACGACACTATCAGCTGCATAACTGCACCCAGAATTACTCCAAGCGCCACTCCCATTATGCCCCCTTCAAATATTTGTACCCCAAATAAATTTATTCCGCCAGTAAACCAAGTGATACCAATGATAATCCCTATATTATATATAGCTGGTGCAAAAGAATAAAACACGAACCTTCCTACGGCCTGTTGAATTGATGTTAGCACCGTTGCAATCGAGAACAAAAACGGGTTTATTGCAATCACACGAGTCATATTGATAGCTAGAATCATGCCGCTTTCGTCTAAACCTGGGCTAACAATATAGCGAATAAGCGGGTCGGCAAATATCATTATTAGAACACTAGTAATCAATGTGAGCAGGGCAAGTAGGTTTAGTAGCGATGAAGAAAGTTCCCAGGCAGACTTTTTATTGCCTGCTATTAACCGTTGATTGAAAACCGGAATGAATGATACCGCTAAAGCTCCGGACGTCAATATAAAGAACATGAAATCCGGTATAGTGAATGCCGCGGTATATGCATCAATCCCGGTAGGATATGTTCCTAGATAGTACGAATTAAGCAAGCGATCGCGAAATAAGCCAAGTAACGCCGAAATGAGAGTAGATGAAGCTAGGACGATAGCCGCAGATTTTACGGACATTTTTGCATTTGCTAGAGCCACCACCGACTTAAACCGAAACTTTTTCATAACAAATATTATAACACGTGGTATAATATTTATATGGTTAAAAACAAGAAAGTGGATGTTATTTTACCATCTAGTAGGGCACATAGGCCCAGAACAAAACTGAAGATACCTTTGGAGAACAACGAAATTCACGTTCAGGATTCTGATGCTTCTGCCAAAGTCGCCATTTCGGTTAATCGTCATAGTGCTACATATGCCATTCCCAAAAAAAGGGTAGCCGTAACTAATAATACCAATCATACTATCGAGCAGACTTCCAATAATGATGATAATGACGGTTCGGTCAATAAAATGAAAGACGAGACAGCAGAAGATATGTCGAAAAAGAAATCAAATAAGACAAATAAGTCAAATAAGTCAAAGAAACAATATGGTAGTTTTTGGGACAATCACCGCGAAAAGCGGAAAGCCAAAAAAGAACTTGCCGCGCGTCGCCGTGCGGAGTATCTCGCCACATTGCCTAAGGAACCAGTTAAAAGATTTTTCGCTAGGCTACATCCAAAGCGAGTGTTCAAATGGTGGTTCTCTTGGCGCGGCCAAAAAGCCATTCTGAAGTTTATCCTTGTTATAATTGTGTTAGCAGTTATCGGCATTGGTGGACTTTTCCTTTATTACAAAAAGGATCTTGACGCTATCCGTCTCGACGAAATGTCTATCGAAGAGACAGTTAATACCTACCTAGATCGTAACGGTGAATTATTATGGAAAGATACTGGCAGCAATAACTACCGTCTCGTTGTTCCTCAGGAAGATATTTCGCCATACATGTATCAAGCCACCATCGCCATCGAAGACCGTAATTTCTATAATCATATAGGTGTAGATCTTATAGGGTTGGCGCGTGCTATCGTTAGTACGGTCACTGGTAAGCAAGTGCAAGGTGGTTCAACTCTCACGCAACAACTTATTAAACAAGTCTACTTTGCCGATGAGGCCCAGAGCGCCAATCGTGGTGGTCTTGCTCGTAAGATTAAGGAGCTAATTCTCGCTATTGAACTAGAGCGAATGTATAACAAAGACCAAATTATTACTATGTATCTTAACCAGTCGCCATATGGCGGTCGTCGTAACGGTGTTGAATCTGCTGCGCAAACCTACTTCGGTAAATCAGCTAAGGATCTTACCCTCGCCGAATCCGCCCTGCTTGCTGCGATACCTAACAACCCCGCGGTTCTTAATCCTTACAATGATTATGGCCATGAGCAACTTATTTGGCGTCAGCAATATACTCTTGATGTGATGGCCGAAATGGGCTTTATTACGCAAGAAGAGGCAAACACCGCGAAAGAAGTTGATATTCTTGGAGCAATTCGTCCAGAATCTAGTCAATACGCAGATATGAAAGCCCCTCATTTCGTGCTTGAAGTAAAAAAGCAACTAGAAGAAAAGTACGGTATCTCTACTATGCGCGCTGGCGGCTGGACGATCACTACTACCCTAGATTATCGTGCTCAGAAAATTGCTGAAGAAGCTATCGCCATAGGCGCAGACCATATGTATATTAATAATAGTGACGACGTCGCAATGGTTTCGCTGGACGTAGAGACGTCTCAAGTTATTGCCATGGTCGGTTCGGTGGATTTCTTCAATAGTACATATGGAGAACTCAATGTTACAACAGACTCCTTGGTGGAGCCAGGCTCTACGATTAAACCAATTTTGGATTATGCTCCTCTCTTTATGCAACGTGAAGGGATCAACTATGGTCCTGGCACCATTCTTCGTGATGAAAACATCAATTCAATTTATTGTGCTGGTTATGTCGGACGTTGTTCTCTAGCTAACGTTACAAACACTTTTTATGGTGACGTTACTATTAGATTTTCGCTCGGCCACTCACTCAATATTGCCGCCGTCAAAGCACTATATATTAATGGTATCGATAATTCACTAGAAATTGCTCATGCATTAGGCGATAAGTCTTATTGCGCCAATAGAAGTAGCTATGGTTTATCTATCGCTATTGGCTCTGGTTGTAATGTCCGCATGGTAGAACACGCAAATGCCTATGCTTCACTAGCTCGTGGTGGATCTTATAAAGACATTTCCTATGTGTTAGAGGTTAAAAACTCTGCTGGCGATATTATTGAATCATGGGTTGATTCACCAGCTACACGTGTAGTGGATGAACAAGTAGCATACATGATTTCTGACATCCTTAGCGATAGTAGCGCAAGATTTGGTATATATGCCCCTGGTGGTTCACGTAGTACTGGTTTTATAGTGCCAGATGTTTGGACTGCCACTAAAACTGGTACCACTACTACCACGAATTCTTCCGAAACTAAGGATTCGCTCATGGAAAGTTATTCTACCGCCGTTTCTACATTTGTTTGGAATGGCAATCATGACGGTTCCGGGCTCACTGACAGCTATGCTGACGTCACTGCGCCGGTCATTGCTCATTATATGGAACACGTCCACAAAGATGTCTATGAACCAGACGGTAGATGGCATTACGGTGATGAGCCAGTACGCCCAGCTGGCATCCAGACGCTTACCGTAGCCGGCAAAACCGACATTTGGCCAAGCTGGTTCAACAAAGACAAGAACTCTGGTGTTGCCAAAGAGGAACTAACTTTTAATCGCTACAATCATCTCTTAGCTAGTACTTGTACCCAAGAATCATTCAAAGTACAAATTGAAGTTACTAAAATCACCGATCCACTTACCGGCGAAGAATCCTATGAGGTCCCAGAACCATATAATAAAGAAGAATCTGATAAGTGTAATTATGTTCCACCAGAAGTAGCTATTAGTACCAGTGGCAGCAATGTACTGGTTTCTATCCGTAAGGGTTCTTATGATATTGCTGGCGCCACTTTATACGTTGATGGCAAAGCGATAAACAGCATATCGATCGACCCAAATACCGGCATACTCAGTGGATATACTATTGATGGTAGCGAATCTTCTCTTAAAATAGCGCTTTCTGATTCTGCCGGATATATTGCTACCTCTGAAATAACTCTTACCCCCACTAAGCCAACAATTAATATAGATTCAAACGATACCGACCAATCCGACAGTGGTAGCTAATGCTGAGCCTTTCGGACGAGTTTCGCAAAAATCATTTTACCAGCTGTTGTTTCATAGTATTTCACGAACTCAACCGTAACCTCTCGCCCAATTTTATTTGCAGCATTATCTATTACTACCATTGTTCCATCATTTAGATGTCCAACCCCCTGTCCATGCCCAGAACCTTTCTCGGTTATTTTTAATTTAATTTTCTCACCCGGCAGAAACTCATTACGTACGGCCAGTGCAAGTTCGTTGATGTTTAAAGTTGCTATTTTCTCTGCCTCGGCTACTTTGATTAAATTGTAATCAAGAGTTAAAATTGCTCCACGGCTTTCCTTCGCAAGCCACAACAGCATTTCGTCTACTTTCTTATACTTATTTCCATCATCCAGTATTTCTGCGTTTATATTCTCTACTCTTTCAAGTTCTGAAGCAACCTCGAGCCCGGTTCTAGCACGACTTCTTTTTAAGGCATCTTTCCCATCGGCTAGCAGCTGCAATTCTAGTAGTACGCTCCGTGGGATGATTAAATCACCATCAATGAAACCGCTTCTTGCTACGTTTAAAATTCGACCATCTATTAAAGCTGAAGTGTCTACATAAATTTTACGCTTATTACTAAAAGTCGGTTTGTATTTTCTAAATACCAACACGGTAGTTTCAGCAAAAATACCTATCACTACTAATAAAATAAATAGTTCCATCACAATTACTATCTTATCAAATCTTCGCCAAATTGCACAGCATGCTTTCGATTTTCTTCTAGCAAATCGAAGTATTTCTTAGCCATCTCATCGTCGCCTAACAGCTTCGCTACATCCTGAGCAATATCATATCGTGAGGCGGCATTACGTCTTAGCATTTCAAATGGTGTCGTGGTTGAACCCTCCTCGCTAAACCCATGCACTCGCAACCGCCTTCTCTCGGTGTAATTTTCTAGAATATTTTCAAGTGTCTCTGGATAACCATGAAAATTGGCAATAATCGGAATGCGTTTGCCAAATAAATCATCAAATTTCTCTTGGGAAAGTTTGTTTTCAGTCGTTCCAATTGCACGGTAGGACAGAGCGTTAATACCCACAAAACGAATTTTAAGTTTAGGGAAATCCTTACGTAAAATATTGATAGCCTGCAAGGTTTCATGTGTTACAATGTCGCCAGCTGCCGTAAATATAATATCTGGCTCATCATCTGATGCGAATCTATAAATCGAGGCACCGCCATTATCAAACAAAAATTTAGCATGATGCGAATCGATGTAGCGAGGGATAGGATTTTTATTAAATGTTGTAAGATTTACAACATTTTGCGAAGCTAACATATAATTGAATGCTTCTTCTGCTGCTACGTCATCCACTGGAAAAATACAGTTAGCAAGACCAGAAGGGACACTTAGTAATGTAGAAATAAGAGCAGGAGATTGGTGAGTAAAACCATTGTGATCTTGTCGCCAACAAGTTGAAGTAGAAAGCAAATTCACCGCAGGCATCGGCTCGCGCCACTTTACTTTTAGAGATTGCTTGATAAATTTCATCTGCTGTAAAAGCTGAGCCGATATTATTGGTAAGAACGCTTCATAGCTCCCCAACATTGCTCGCTCACCATTAGATAGATGCCCAGTCATCACGGAAAAAAGTACATTCTCGGACAACATTTCGACGATTCTACCATTCGGCGACTCTGGCAAATCCCAAGTCTTAACCGGTAAATCGCCCCATGCACGTTTTTCTACATCAAATATTGCCGTAAACTTGTTTGACGTTGTTTCATCTGGTGAGAAAAAGTAAAAGAAAGGATCATCCTTTAGTGTTTGCGCCAGTAATTCGCCAATTCTTTCGGCGGGCGAATAAAACTCTTCTCCTGGCCTATCAACCCGATCTATCATATTGTAAATCCTTTCTCTCGTCCAAACAATTCTTCAAAGTTATAGCTCTTCATCCAACTCTCGAGCTCATTTAATTCGCTACTACTGGTTGCTGGATTTTTTAAGGGTATCTGGTGTGCCTCATGATGAAGATTTGGCCCCGTCTCCCCTTTTGCTGTTCTTAATATATAAAATGGTGAGTCCACTTCTTCTGATAATGCCTTTTGAAAACCTTCCGGATCGCTACCATATATCCATATTGGCGTAAAACCAAAACCTCGTACTAATTCATTTAACTCCCTTTCTGATTTGCGTGCATATAATGAAGGTGCTGAAATTTTATAACCATTCAAATGCAAAATCGGCAATACTCTACCATTATTAGGAGCCGTCAATATATTACGCAGATTCAGTGAATCTATAGCTGTTGCAGTCTCAAGTTCACCATCACCAATCAAAACAGCCAAGGTCTTTTCTGGATGACCTAAGGCAACTCCATAAGCATTCGAAAGAGCATATCCTAATTCTCCACCCTCGGTAATAATGGTGGGCGTGAATGGGCTCGCATGTGATGGGAATCCATCTGGCCAAGAAAAATTACGACAAATATAAGCTATCCCAGCATAATCCTGCGAAGCCCGCGCATCTATTTTGCCTAGCTCGCCATCTATCCATAAATTTGCCTGCAATGCTGGAAAACCATGCCCTGGGCCCAACACGAAGCCAAAATTTGGATCATTCTTGTAAAAGCTTTTCAAATTTGCATAAGCCACATTTATACCATGGCAAGTTCCCCAGTGCCCAAGTAGTCTCGGCTTAATATCTCCAGGTTCCAACTCTCGCTCAAGCAAAAAATTATCCTTTAAGTACAGTTGTGCGACGCATAAATAATCACATGCCCTAATGCGCTTCGAGATTTTTTCAATTTCGGTAATACCCACCGCATTCATACAGCCATTATAACACAACCATGTTGAATCTTGTGAGATTTTTTATGGTATATTTTAAAAAAGACACTTGCATGGTTAAGTATCTTGCGTTAAAATGGTAATGATATATTTAATCATTTAATATAAATGGTTGGACATATTGCCTCTGTGGCGTCATTTTACAGAATAAAATGTTATAAAACTAAGGTGATGCTGTATAATGAGGAAAGATAAAGAAAACAAAAATTAAGGAATGGAGCCAAATTATAAAGGAGATAGAAGCAACATGAAGAAACAAAATTATCAAACCTTGAAGAGTATGTCATGTGTTGTATATGCATGCCTTGGTGGTTTGCTAGGCCTTACGACCTTGGCTGCCATTTCATTATTATCATCTGCTGTTTCTGCCACTGATAATAGCTCGCTTTCATATTCAGCCACTATTACAGTAGCTTCTTCTTGCTCATTTACTTCCGACGGGGTAAGTCGATATGCATCTATGGTCAATGGCACATCGACAGTAATTACAGGCGATAGTATCACTACATCCTGCAATGATATTGCTGGTTACGCTGTTTACGCCATTGGATATTCCAGCGATAGTTATTCGGCTAGCGACAGAACTGATATGATATCTAGCACCAATAGTAGCTATAATATTAAGACTGATGGCAGCAATTTTGGCTCTTCTTGGAAGATGCAAATCAACGACCCAGTAGATGCTACTGTTGCTTCTGGGTTCACTACTTATCACGATATTCCGTCTTCGCTCACTAAAGTAGCATCATATACTAGTGCTACTACTGCGGGCTCTATTACTCCAGCTTATCAGATTACCGTAGGCAACACTCAGCCAGCCGGTACTTATACCGGTAAGGTAAAATATATCCTTCTTCATCCTAATACTATAGTAGCTGGTAATATTTCAGTAGCCTATAATGCTAATGGTGGCACCGGAAGTACCGTAACCGTTAACAATATTCCTAACTATGAAACATATACTCTAGTAGATAATGGCACAACGAACTTTACCGGTCCAGAAGGATACTTCTTTGGTGGCTGGTGTACCACCGATACTGCTGGCCCATATGCCTGTAGCGGTGAAAGATATGCTCCTGGCGAAGAAGTAACTAGCTTGGCTTCCAATGGACAGACGGCTAATCTATATGCTATCTGGAGTAAATATATCCAAGATTTAACCCCAAGAGAATGTAGCATTTTCGCTGCCTCAGGCGATCTTACCGTCTACGATAAACGTAGCGCGGTCTATCCAGCAGGCGACGATGGCTCTTATACGGTTAGATATATTAATAACCAGTGCTGGATGACCCAGAACCTAAGAGTTAGAGGTTCAATCCCAGCTAGTGAATCCAACTTCACCGGCAACGATTTCAATGTATCGCAATACGACCTAGAAACAGATGGTGCTGCCGAGTGTGGTTCAGAAAGTGGGGGATTCTCACACGCCTGTTCTCACGTACCTACTCAAGCAGATATTACTAGTGTAGGTGGTGGCGCTACTGCAGACAGCATAGGTGTATGGTATAACTACTGCGCCGCTACTGCTAGCACCATCTGTAGTATCTCCGATGATAGGGCAGCCGTATATGATATTTGTCCAGCCGGTTGGCATTTGCCTACTGGTCCAAACTCCACTGCATCTACCGATTTGAATAAGCTTGTCGGCAATACTACTAGTGGTTGGCAAAATCCAACAGCAGGTCTCACTAGCTTCAATGCAGTACGGGGTGGTGATTATAAGGATGGCGAACTCGAAGGCGTTGCAAATGCACGCTGGTGGGCTTCTACGACGAATAACTTGTACAGTAGAGACACTCTATTCTATGATAGCAATAATGGCATTAATGGCAGTTTCGCCGGCAGCTACAAATACAATCGTAATCTCGGGTTCTTTATACGCTGCGTACGTTCCTAGAGCTACCTATAATCGTATTCGCTCTAACCATCAAAAGGGCCACCCGACACCGGGTGGCTCTTTTTCGTCCTATCTATTTTTCTTCCATAAACTCTTTGATTCTAGTAATTTCATCCCTTAATGCAGCGGCATGTTCAAATTCCAAGTTTGCCGCTGCAAGTTGCATCTCGGATGAAAGTTGTTTTATTAGTGTCGGTAATTCATCTTTAGGTATTTTCCGTATATCT
>JAEEGL017131568.1_pt1 | contig 14197 bp, 9 predicted proteins | sample 9134231 | NCBI WGS metagenome assembly JAEEGL01 (sample SAMN16246548, study PRJNA631951) | gut metagenome | biome: gut microbiome; feature: rumen; material: fiber-attached | host: Bos | place: Iran: Karaj | collected 2018-10 | reverse complement strand
GAGGGTAAGTATGCCAAAGTATGTTATTTGACAAAAAGCAATTTTATTGTTCATGACATCGAACTTGAAGATGGTAGTTATTCATTCCATAGTCCACATGATATTTCCTCTTACAAAGTTCGTTGGTTTCCGTTCTGTATAACTGCGCCTATAGCACTATTCTGCATATTTGTTCTACTGCGCTATTTCTATCTGCTCACCTTTGCATCAGATGAGCATCGCATATTGGTGTTTGGAAATAAAGATGGCAATCTACATTAACATTTTGTGTGCGTTACATGTAGAGACGTAGCGCGCTACGTCTCTACAATACAATGCCATTTGTTTAGGCGAATTAGAAATCCGCAAACCAGTGGGCGGCGAATTTTCTCGAACGGGGCGAACTGCTGTTTTTGCGGATTGGAAATCCGCAAACCATTGGGGGGCAAATTTTGTCGAACTGAGTCGGACGGAGGTATAGTTCGACGGAGGTTCATCGCTACTCAACTTGCGCAATAACAGCGTATTGCATCTTCATATACCATATTTTGGGTATATGTATATACCAATTATAGTTATGCAATACACCAAATGAATGGTATTACTCACCTTGTAGTTGAGTAGTATGTTTGCCATTGTAAATCAGTAAAATAAAAGGATATGGCAACATTCAACAATGTTTTGGATATGATTGGTAATACGCCAATGCTCCAACTAAAGCGTCTCAACACAGGACGGAGTTCACTTTTTTTGAAACTCGAGAATCAGAATCCTGGTGGAAGCATAAAAGATCGTACGGGTCTTAACATGATAGTGCAAGCCGAAAAACGCGGAACAATAAAAAAAGGACAACTTATAGTAGAGGCCACTGCAGGCAACACCGGATTGGGGCTTGCGCTGGCCTGCCGAATGAAAGGCTATAAGCTACTTTTAGTAATACCCGATAAAATGAGCCGCGAAAAGGTAAATCACCTAAAGGCTCTTGGCGTTGAGACGGTCATCACGCGTAGTGATGTGGGCAAGGGGCATCCAGAATATTATCAAGATATGGCTGCAAGAATAGCCAATGAACGTGGTGGCTATTACATCAATCAGTTTGAAAATCCTGACAATCCAGAAACACATACCCTATATACAGCACCCGAAATATGGGAACAAATGGATCATAAAGTCGATGCCGTAGTTGTTGGCGTTGGCTCTTCGGGTACATTGTCGGGGCTAACAAAATTCTTCAAAAAAGTAAGTCCACAAACCGAATTCATACTTGCCGATCCTAAAGGTTCTGTTCTTACTGATTACATAAATCTACACAAGCTCAACAAAGAGAGTGGTTCGTGGTATGTAGAGGGAATAGGTGAAGACTATATCCCAGCTCTTGCCGATTTCGACCTTGTGAAAAAGGCCTATGCCGTAACCGACGAAGAGAGTTTTGCCGCAGCTCGACTCCTTCTCTACGAAGAGGGCATATTGGCTGGCTCGTCAACTGGCACTCTGCTTAGTGCTGCATTGCGTTATTGCAAAGAGCAAACATCTCCAAAACGTGTGGTTACTATAGCTTGCGATAGTGGTAATAAGTATTTGTCGAAAATGTATAACGACGAATGGCTAAAAGAGAAGAAAATTGAATTGAGAATTGAAAATTGAAAGTTGAAAGTTGAAAATTCAGAATTGGAAATTGAAACTTCAGAATTGAACTGAACTCATAACTCGTAACTCATAACTCGTAATTATTATGACTGGTTTTTCTACAAAGGCAATACATAGAGGCGAAGAGCCCGATTTTCGTGAAGGTGCAACTGGCGATGTAGCCGTACCTATTCATTTATCAACCACTTTTGCACGCCAAAAGGCTGGAAACCCTACTGCTGGCTATGAATACACTCGCAGTTTGAATCCTACGCGTAAAGCTCTAGAAGATAAACTTGCGGCTCTCGATGGCGCAAAATATGGATTAGCCTTTTCGTCGGGACTTGCGGCTGCATCTACTCTAATACTATCGTTGCTGAAGGCTGGCGACAATGTAATTGGTTTCGATGACTTGTATGGTGGCACTCGCCGACTTTTGAGCAACGTGTTCTTCAACTGGGGTATATCTACAACTTATGTTGATGCCACACAAGCAGAGAACATAGAAAAAGCTATTACTCCGCTTACGAAACTCATTTGGATTGAGTCGCCAACAAACCCGCTGCTCAAACTTGCCGACATTCGCGCTATTGGCGCCATTGCACGAAAACACAATCTTATTTTGGTGGTCGACAACACGTTCCTCTCGCCATATTTTCAACGTCCGCTCGAGTTGGGGGCCGACATAGTTGTATATAGTACCACTAAATATATAGGTGGACATAGCGATGTGCTTGGTGGTGCTATAACACTCAACAATGAAGCATATTACCAACGTTTGGCATATCATCAAAATGCCGTTGGTGCTGTGCTTTCGCCTTTCGATAGTTATCTGACGTTGCGAGGCGCGAAGACGCTTGGCGTGCGAATGGAGCAGCATCAAAAAAATGCGTTGGCACTTGCTGAATTTTTGCAATCGCAACCGAAAGTTAAGCGCGTTATATATCCTGGTTTGAAGGACCACCCACAATATGCACTATCGCAGCAACAAACGACAGGTGCGGGAGGAGTATTCTCGTTCGAACTTGAAGGCACGCTCGACGATGCAGAACGCTTCCTATCGAAACTAAAACTATTTGCTACAGCCGAGAGCCTTGGCGGCGTGGAGAGCCTTGTTGAAATACCTGCTATAATGACTCACGCTTCTGTTCCGAAGGAAGTAAGAGAGCAGAACGGAATCTCCGACACACTGATACGAGTATCGGCTGGCATTGAAGATACCGACGATTTGATAAACGACTTCAAGCAGGCACTGCAGTAGCTATAACTACTGCTCTCGCCTCAGTTGACATCGTTCATACATATATAATTTCAACTTCCAAATTATTTGAATACTATGAAAATACAACTTGGTGATATTGAAACTACAGCTCTCATTCCTCTATCTATCAGAGCCAATGAGACTAAGCGTTCGAATGCTCGCATAAAGGACGAAGTGGCAGTGGAGATAATAGATACCCTTGAAATAGACACTGCGCCGTATGATAAATTCTTATCACACGAAGGTGTTATTGCGCGTACTGTGATGCTCGATAGGCAGCTCAAGGCCCTTATTGCCGAGTGGCCCGACGCTGTGATTGTGAATCTTGGTACTGGATTCGACAACCGTTTTTCGCGTGTCGACAATGGGAAAATACTTTGGTTTGATGTCGACTTGCCTAATTCTATAGAAATACGCAAAAAGGTTATTCCTAAACGCGACCGTGTTTCGATGATTACTGGAAATGTGCTTGATAGTTCTTGGACCAACAGTATTCCTAAAGGCAAGAAGACTATTCTTATAGCTGAAGGCTTGTTTATGTACCTATCGAAGCGCGAAATACAGACTGTGATAGAAATATGCAAAGATGCCTTCCCTCATGCGACGCTAATTGCAGAGCAAAGCAGTTCGCTATTTGTAAAACGACAGAAATTTCACGATACGGTAAGGAATACAAACGCTGTGTTCAAGAGTGGAAGCAAAAATGGGCAAGAGATTGCAGATCTTGTTGATGGAGTTCGTTTAGTAGACGAGCATAGCTTCAACGAAGAGATGAAAAAGCACTCCATGCGAGGTAAACTTTTGGCGTTCTTCTTCCCTCAGATTAGCGACAGATGGGCAACCTTTGAATGGTAAATAATTAATACGTATAAATCGTCATATAGCTATACTACAGAGAGATATGTCATTCGGACAAGCATTGGCGTTCAAAAAAGTTATGGACGAAGACGAAAGCGATAAAACATACGCGCAATTTTCCTTGCAGGGGTGACTTTTTGTCGTTTTGCGTTGCAAGGGCTGCTTATAATGCTTTTATACATACGTATTTATGCGTAAATATTTAGCATATAAGGGTGAAATAAAGCTATGTTTTGAGGGGTGATTTTTTGCCTTTTATAATATTTAACACTTTTCACACGCTATAATATTGACAAAAAACACCGTGTATTGAGAATGAAAATCGCATTGAAACACGGCAAAAATCATCCATGTAATTTACTGATATATAGAGCATTTCCCAATAAACGCGAAGACAGATCGACCGATTTACCTACCATAAATTGGGGTTGAGTTTTAACATTTAGAAAATGTCGTGAACGATTTTTATTCCGTACATGAACGATGAGAGTTGTTTTCTGTATACATAACCCAATAAATTAGCAAAACACGATTTGAAACTTTCAAAGACAACAATCGTAGAAACTTATTACTAATTTTTTATTAACACGGTATGAATAAGATCTTTTTACAAGCGTTAGCACTTGGGACAGCGGCCGTGCTGTTCTCGTGTGATGACGATGAAACGTCGTACGCGGTGGTTGATGGTGCACTTCCTACCATTACCATGGAGAAAAAAATTTTAGCAGAGCCTGGAAGAAAGTTCACTATCGAGGCGACAATCAAAGACAACGATGGATTGAAGTCGATAAGATTGGTGAACGATGAGTTCTATCTCGACAAAACTATAGATCTCATAGCTACACACAAGGCGGTTCTGAACGAATACGAATTGAAATATGGCTACAAACCTGATGCAACTTTTGCCGAAACCGATAAAATAGTAGTTGCGGTAACTGCAACCGACGTTCTCGGCAACGAGACAACGCAGAACGTTACTGTTCAGATGAATGGCGACTTCACTGCACCATCGTTCACTGTAGCTCCAAGCGATGAAATATTTGTATTGCTCAAAAGCGAAACAAAATTGAAACTTGGATTTACCGCAGTAGATGATAAGGCTTTGGGAAAGATTAGCATTTCTATTCCAGACCTTAGTTATAATAGTGAAATAACACAATTAGCCAATGCAAAGAAATATGAGTACAACGAGTTTATAGTTGTGCCATCGGAACTTGCTGAGTATAAAATGGTTGTTGAGCTTACCGACACAACTGGATTCACAACATCGAAAGAGAGCATAATCAACGTTTCTGAGTTGGTAGACTTCCCTAAATTGTATTTGAGCGATGTAGAAACAGCCGATGAACTCAACTCCGATCTTTTTGGTGTACCTATGCTCATCGATCATGGCTCAGAGCCTTTCACATACGTAGCTCATTATTATGCATCGAAAGCTAATCAAGGTATTCGATTCCTTCCTCAGAAGACGAATTTCGATCCAGTTTGTTTTGCTGCAGACGTTAACAATAAAAGCAAATTGGGTAGTGAATATGATGCAACAGAGCCAATTGTTTTGCCTGAAGTAGGATACTACGAAATAAAAATCAACACAAAAGAGTGGTCGTATAGTGTGGAGAAATGGCAACCAAAAGTTGTTGAACCAGGCGCACCAGAGGCTAATGGCGCATACAAGCAAGCAAGTCTCAAGACCGCTAATCCTCTGCCAGCTGGCATTCAGTATTATCTAAATGATGCTGAAGAGTACACCTCATCGTTCGAATTGGCACTTGCAGGTAGTGGCATTCCTGGCATAGGTAGTTGGTCTACATCTAATGCACTCGTTCTGACGCAAGACAAGACTAACCCATACATCTGGACTGGAGAGACACAACTTGAAGCCAACGCAGAGATAGAGTTCACCATCACACCACGTCACGATTGGGGTTGGTGGCCAGAACCATTCTTCCGTTTCGAAAGTGGCGACAACGACTCTAAAGAGAACGAATACAACACGCGCAATGGTGGCAACAATATGGCAAAAGTTGTTGTGCCTAAGACGGGTAAATATCGCTTTGTGTTCGACACAGCGTTGATGCGTTCTAAATTTATCTTAATAGACTGAGTATCAAAATAAATATACAAGTACGATATGAAAATCAAGACATTAATAGCCACTCTGTTGCTCTCGTGCACAGTGGCCTTTGCTCAGCAAAAAGTCGAGGTTAGCGGACAAGTTATCGACGATACTGGAGCACCAGTAGCAGGTGCAGCCATCATAGTAAAAGGTACAACACAAGGCACCGTAACCGACTTTGACGGTAACTATACCATATCAGTGGCACCCGATGCCGTTTTAGCAATATCGATGCTTGGCTATGTAAATCAGGAGATTCCTGTAGAAGGCCAAACAAAAATAAATTTTAACCTCGAAGCCGATTGGCTCGACCTCGACGACATTGTGGTAGTTGGTTATGGTACGCAAAAGAAATCCGACATCACCACATCAATTGTTTCTGTTAAGGGCGACGACCTTCGCAAAGAGACACAAGGCAACGTAGCTACAGCAATTCAAGGTAAGGCTGCTGGTGTGCAAGTTATATCCAACAATGGTGCTCCTGGCGGTACGCCAACAGTGCTTGTGCGTGGTTTCACCACAATCAACTCGAGCACATCGCCTCTCTACGTTGTAGATGGTGTGCCCATTGTGAATACCGATGGTAATGGCAACATCAACTTCCTTAGCTCGGAAGATATTGAGAGCATAGATATTTTGAAGGATGCTTCGGCTGCCGCTATCTATGGTACACGTGCTTCGGCTGGTGTCATAATCATAACCACCAAACGTGGTAAAGCTGGCGACACACAATACAATGTGAACTTCACCTATGGTATTCAGCACGTGAAGAAGCCATACAATGTGCTCAACAAGGCTGGATATATCGAGGCTATGAACACTGCTTATAAAAATAGTGGTGCAGGTCAACTCATCGACGAGACTACAGCTAAAGATCTTGCCGACACCGATTGGTGGAGCCTTGGCGTTCGCGACTTTGCTCCAGAAATCAACGCAAGCATAAGTATGACTGGTGGTGATGAGAAACATCAGTACAACGCTGCTTTCTCGTATTTCCGCCAAGAGTCGTTCTACAACGTAGGTAATTGGGAACGTTTCACATTGCGCGTCAACAATGACTGGAAACTCACCGAATGGTTGAAACTCGGTGCAGACCTTAACCCCCGCCATGAGAAATGGGACAACACTCCAGGTTGGTATGGCGACTATTTGCAAATCGACCCTACCACAGCTCCTAAAAAGAGCGCAGACCAACTTAATGGCACCGAAAACGAGTACAGTCTCTACAGCCGTTCTAAGTATACTTACACATGGAACCCTGTTGCACGCGAATCGCGTCAGGATGGCAATGGTGGTAAAAACTATGGCATCACGGCTAATGGCTATGTGAACGTTACTCCAATTGAAGGTCTTTCGATTCGTTCGCAGATAAGTGCAAACTATAACCAAGAGATGACAAAGTCGTTCAACCCTGAATTTGTTATCGATGCTTCACACGAATTCAATGCCGTAACAAATGTTAATCGCAAGACTGTTACCGATTTCAACTGGAGCTGGCAAAACACCGCTCAATACGATCTCAACCTCGAAGAGCACCACGGTAGCGTGATGGTAGGTATGACAGCTGAGGAGCAAAATCGTGAATATTTGCAAGGCTATCGCGAAGGTTACCCAAGCACTACTGAGACTATGCGTCAACTCGATGGTAGTAATGGTACTGTACAAAAAGCTGGCGGTAACGAATATACCAACTCGATAGTTTCTTATATCGGTCGTTTGACATACAACTACGACGATCGTTACCTCATCACTGCTACTGGCCGTTACGATGGTTCTTCGAAATTCCTCGACAAGAACAAGTGGGCATTCTTCCCATCGTTCTCAGCAGCATGGCGTTTTAGCCGCGAGGCATTCCTCATCGACAATGAAATAATTAGCGATGCTAAACTTATAGCTGGTTGGGGTAACGTAGGTAACCAGAACTTACCTTCGGATGTATACCTATCAAAACTTGGCACCGACTACTACTCGTTCGATTCGGAGAATGTTTCGAGTGTTACTGGTATGAGCACCATGAAGAACGAGGATATTAAGTGGGAGATTATCGAAGAGCTTAACGTAGGTGTAGAAGTTGGTCTTTTCCAACAACAACTCACAGCAAGCGTCGAACTCTATAAGAAGACCACTAAGGATATGCTCTTCCAAATGACCTATCCATATTATGCAGGTTTCCCAAGCTGGGGTAACATTTGGACCAACATCGGTGATATGGAAGCTAAGGGTATCGACTTCGCTGTCAACTATCGCAACACGTTCGATAAACTCCGTGTTGACCTCAACTTCAACATGTCGACCGCTAAAATGAAGATGAACAAACTTGCTGGTACGGAAGAAATCCTCGGACATGGATGGAACGACCAACAAACTACACGAATGGTTATTGGTGATGAACCTGGTTATTTCTATGGCTTCAAAACTGCGGGATTGTTCCAAAACGAGACAGAAGTTAGAAGCTATACCAATGAATATGGCGACGCTCTACAGCAATACGCTCGTCCTGGCGACATTCGTTTTGTCGACGTCAACAACGATGGCGCTATTAATGCCGACGACCGTGTGAAGATTGGTTCGCCATTCCCCGATTTCACTGGTGGTTTCAATGCAAACCTATCGTATGAGCTCGACAATGCAGGAACTGTAGACTTCGGTTTGAACCTCTACTTCAGCTATGGCAATGACGTTGTCAATTGGCTCATCATCGACAAATACAATGCTGCGAGCCAAACTAACCTCGCAAGCGATGCTCTCGGCAAATGCTGGCACGGAGAGGGCACAAGCAACTATTTGCCAATACTTTCTCACAACGATAATAACGGAAACTACACTAAGTTCTCTGACTTCTTCGTTGAAGATGCTTCATATCTGCGCCTGAAAGATATTCAAGTTGGCTACTCACTCTCTCAGCCAGTTTGTGCAAAACTGCATATCAATAGCGCACGATTCTCAGTATCGGCACAGAATCTCCATACTTGGACCAAGTTCACTGGTGTAGATCCAGAGACCAACTTCGCTCCTATGGAATATGGTTTCCAAGAATTTGCATATCCTATGCAACGCACTTGGTTATTCGGACTTAATGTCACATTCTAAAAACTACTACGACAATGAAAACAACAATAAAAATACTTCCATTGGCTGCCATAATAGGATTTATGTCGCCATCATGCAGTGAAGATTTTATAACCACTCCTCAGAACGGTGTTGAGGATTTGGACAACTACTTTAGTACAGCCGAAGAGTGTGAATCATTTACCGGTAGCCTCTATGTGGGATTCTCCCACTGGCACGACTGGTGGCAGCAGCTTCTTCGTTTGATAAACGAAACTGCTACCGACGATGCTTGGATGGGTAACCTCGGCCAAGATAACTCGGCTTATTATCCGTTTGCCCACTACACTGTTACGGCAACCAACGCTCCTGATGGTTTGTATAATTTCTATTATTACAAATACCAAAATATCAGTGCAGCTAACACATTGCTAAAACGTATTCAAGATTCTCCAGTGAGCGAAACGGTTAAGAATCAGTGCATCGGACAGGCAAAGTTCTTCCGCGCATATTCTTATTGGGAGCTTGTGCAGAACTTTGGCGATGTAGTTCTCCTCACCGAACCTATTGGTACAAGTGGTCTTGGACTGACACGCTCGCCTAAAGCTGAGGTTTATGCTCAGATTGTGAAAGACCTCAAGGAAGCTGCCGCTCTTCTCCCAAGCGAATGGACCGGCGTTGACAAAGGTCGTGTGACGAGTGGTGCTTGTGAAGCGTTGTTGGCTCGTACTTACCTATTTATGGGTGACTACGACAATGCATATACCTATGCCGACAAAGTCATCAACAGCGGACGCTACGCTCTCGAGCCCAATTTCATCGACATCTGGAGCGTATATAACCACAATGGCCAAGAATCGATTTTCGAAATCCAAGCCAATAGCAACCAGACCTATGCAGTTGGTGCACGTATACCGACCGTTACTGCGGCTCGTGGCGAATCATGGAGCACCGACGATTTGGAAGCTAAGAAAGCAATGGACGGTTGGGGCTGGTGCGTACCTACTTCCAACCTTGAGCAAGCCTACATAAGCGAAGGCGACGATATTCGCCGTAAGAGCACCATTGTAAAATATGGCGAACCTGTCTATGGCGATGAAGACCTTAACCCTGAGTATAAATTCAAAACCGACGACAACAAATCGTGCCGCGTATGGCGTAAGTTCTACGTACCTATTGCAATGCGTCAAGAACTTGCATCTGCCGGCAACATCGATGGTAAAGTGCCCTTGGATTTGATTTGCATACGTTTGGCAGAAATGTATCTCACCCGTGCTGAGGCTGCATTCCGTAAGGGCGAAACTGCTCAGGCTCTTGCCGACATCAACACAATTCGTGCTCGTGTAGGTCTGCCTGCTAAGACTGGACTCAGTGGCAACGACCTTCTCTATGCTATTTGGAAAGAACGTCGTCTTGAACTTGCTGGCGAAGGTATGCGTCTCTACGACCTACGTCGCGAAATAGACCCTGTACAAAACAAGCCAAGAATTTCTTGCGTGATGGGCGAGAATGGTGAATTTGTACGCTACAACGCTACTTCGACCGATGAATGGGAGGTTATGAACACTAAAGAGCCATCTAACGAAGGTCACCTATTCCAAGAAGGTCGCCACGAACTTTGGCCTATTCCTCAAGCAGAAATCGACCGAAGCAATGGCTCTATTTCTCAAAACCCTGGCTACTAATTGAATAATTTATATGTCTAATACGAGTTACGAGACTTTGTTTCTTCAATCTCGTAACTCGTATTTTTATTATCATCAACTTGATGCATAACATCTAATTAGAAACTCTTACGCATGAAAAATAACCTAATCATTGTATCTGCATTAGCAATACTTATGGGCTGCGACAACGACAAGTCGGAAGTGTCGACACCTAAAGAGAATACGCCTACCGATACAACTACAACCGAGCCAGCCACCACAGACTCCACCACCAACGAGGAGGAGAAAGCTACTGCGATTGTTATTGATGCAGCTACATCGTATCAGACGATAGTAGATTTCGGTGCTTCCGATTGCTGGACTGCCGAATTTGTAGCAGACTATTTCTCAGAAGCTCAGAAAAATCGTGCAGCGAAGTGGCTCTTTAGTCAAGAGATTTCTCCGACTGGAAATCCAGCAGGCATAGGTCTTTCGTGTTGGCGTGTCAATATTGGCGCTGGCAGTGCTACGCAAGGCAGCAATAGCAACATCGACGACGAAACGCGTCGCGCAGAATGTTTCCTCAATGCCGATGGCACCTACGACTGGACGCGATGCGATGGTCAGCAATGGTTTATGCAGAAGGCCAAAGAGTATCAAGTGCCGCACTTCTTGCTCTTCTCCAACTCTGCACCAATCTATTACACCAAAAACGGACTTGCTAACATGAATCGTAGCGGACAAAAGTGTAATCTAAAAGATGATTGCTACGACGATTTCGCTGAGTTCTTAGCCACTGTAACACAGCATTTTGTCAACGACGGCTATAATGTCACTTATATCGACCCAGTGAACGAACCACAGTTCGATTGGAACGATGGTCAAGAGGGCTCGCCGTGGGAAAACGAAAATGTTGCTAAGCTCGTTCGCGAACTCAACACGAGCATAGATAAACTCGGACTCTCTTCGCAGATACTTATTCCCGAAGCTGCTAAGTGGAATTGTACGTACGCTGGCAACGAAACGCGCGGCAACAACCAAATAAACGCCTTTTGGAATAAGGATAATACAAATACTTACATTGGCGACTGCGCCCACGTAGCGCCCATTGTTGCCGGACATAGCTATTGGACATTCACCAACAACAACGACCTATCCACCATACGCGAAACGGTGCGCGACGCTGCAGCTGCATACGGCTTGCGCGCCATGCAAACTGAATGGTCGATGCTCGATGCTGAACCATCGACAAGTGCAGGATTCCCCGAGAGCTACAATGCTGCTTCCAAGATGGACATTGCGCTCTACATGGGCAAGATTATCCACAGCGACCTCACCTTCGGCAACATGGCGGGCTGGAGCTATTGGACAGCTTTCGCTCAAGAGAAATGGGGTCAGAAAAACCGTTTCTATCTGATACGTATGAATGCCTCAGGTGATTCGAACGACGAAAGCTACGGCGACATAAAGAATGGCGGCACGCTAACTGCCGACAAGAATCTTTGGGTGCTGGGCAACTACAGCCGTTTCGTTCGCCCAGGTAGCACTCGCATCGACCTAAATGGCGCAAGCGAAATGAATGGTCTGCTGGGTTCGGCATACATATCGAGCGACAAATCGCAAATAGTTGTTGTATACGTAAATATGGGCAAAGAAGAGGTCAGCACGGCCGCAACGTTCAAAAACGTTGGCTCGCCTAAGACGATGTCGGTATTCGTAACCGATGCCAACAACAACCTGCATCGTACAACAGAAAGCGACTACAACGCCAATATCACTATTGGCGCACGCTCTGTCACCACTGTGGTGTACGATTTATAAATAGAATAAGAATAGAAAATAAAATTAGGGCTGTCATAGATATAATGGCAGCCCTAATTGTTTATGACCAAGAAACAAGCCTCATGCATATTTACACTCGCCTCTTGCGTTCGCAAAAACGCTCACACTGCCGGCAGACATCGTAGCCAAGAAGCGCCCCAAGAATGAAATCCTCCTCAGGCGACAGCATGCTAAGAGGTCTATCGACAAACATACGAATGGCATCGAGGCACTCTTTTTTGCCAAAGAAGATATTTACGTTGTTGCTACCGATAGTTTGTACAATATAGTCGATGTTTTGTCGTTGAAGCTTCTCCACTGCACTACTCACCTGACGATTAGTGAGTGTGAAAAGAATCAAGTTGCGCACACCTTTTTTGTATTCATAAATATGATTACTCAGCACCATAAGTTCGGCAGAAACAAGTTCACTATTCATACCTTTCTGGCTATAAATATGTTATTGTATATTTTTTACCCACGCAGCAATGCGTTCGTCGGTTTTGTTCGACTCGTTTACCTCATCGATAGCAAGACCTACAAATTTTCCATCGACTACCGAAATAGACGAGTCGAACGAATAGCCATCGGTAGGAGTTTGTCCAACAATGATAGCGCCCGAGTTGGCAATCTCTTGATATATAAGCCCCATAGCATCGCAAAACGTGTCGCTGTATGACGAAGAATCGCCACAAGCAAAAAGTGCAACTGTTTTGCCTTGCAAATTGGAAGATTTGAGCACCTTCACGCCATCATACCAATCGTCTTGAAGTTCGCCAGCACCCCAAGTGCTCGAACCAAAAATCAGTGTATCGTATTCGGCAATTTTATCGGCCGAAAGGTCTGTAACATTGAAGACGTCAGCGCCCAATGCTGCGCCTATTTTTCCTGCAACTTCTTCTGCTGTTCCAGTCGTAGAACCATAGAAAATAGCTTTTTTACTCATCGTTATTTTTGTTTAGAATTATTATACACAAAACTATTTATGACTATAGCGAACGACAATCACTACAAATAACTATTTATAACACTCAAACCTTACAAAATGAGTATAAAAAGTGAGAGGCAAAGCCACTTTTGCGACCTTGCCTCCCAAAATGAGATTAGTAGAATCTATAATTTACGCTGTGGTATTTAGCTGAGTAGCTGGTAGAAAAGTTGTCCTGCTATGTTGAGCGTGCAGAATGTGAAGCCGAGAGCTCTGTAGTAGCGTCTACCATCAACGACGTAGCAAACCGCATCGGCAGGAATCTGAGTATATATAGCGCCAACTACGTATGGGTCGGGAGCATAGAAATGTTCGTAAACCACATAGCGATGATGGTTGTGCACGATGTGGCGAAGTGGCAACGGACGCACACCATTGTAGTGGTGAACCACATGCACTGGAGTTGGAGCAGGTGCATAATGATAATGGTGATGATGATTGTGGTGAATCACCTTGTTGTTGCCGAAATTGTTGTGATGCATTTTATGATGGTTATCACCATGATATTTATTTTGATGAGAGTGACCATTGTTTACAACGTGATCATGCTTCGGCGCAGGCTGATGCGAAACGTTAGCAGTACGCGGTGAAGTTTGATTAATGTGGCGAGCACTATTCTGTGCGATAATGTTGCTATTTGCTGAGGTGAGAATGGCTATCGTCATTACTGCTACCAATTTGAAATTCGTTTTCATAATCGTCAGTATTATTAGTTCGACATTTGCTAACGAGACAGACGAAAACTGTGCCAACGAGTGAGTGGTTGTGTGCCGCCTGCCGTTTTTACCGACGAATGCGCTAAATAGCTCGATGAAGTATATATATGTATGGATAAAATGTGCATAAATATCTAT
>JAEEGL011100390.1_pt1 | contig 14197 bp, 10 predicted proteins | sample 9134231 | NCBI WGS metagenome assembly JAEEGL01 (sample SAMN16246548, study PRJNA631951) | gut metagenome | biome: gut microbiome; feature: rumen; material: fiber-attached | host: Bos | place: Iran: Karaj | collected 2018-10 | reverse complement strand
TCAGCTTTAAAGGAATAATAAACAAAAGAGGAAAAACAGTTAATGAGAAATGATTTTTTATTGAATGAAGTCGAGATCGATTACACACCGTTCTTTGAGACAATAAAGCGCAAAGGTCTGACCCAGTCAGCTCTGATCAAGAAGTATGATCTGTCTGCAGCTACTGTGTACAGGCTCAGAAACAACAACAATATGACTCTGGCAGCATTGGGTCATGTCATGAACGTCATTGGAACAGATGATATCAATGAGGTCGTGAGATTGGTGATCAGGCAACAGGAGAGGATATCTCAATAATGATCATGATCAAAGATTAATAGAAAAGAATTTGCGGAATTGGAATTCCGGTTTCCTTTCCAGAAAAGCCGATACCTGACACGGAAAAGATCGGCTTTTAATTACGAATTATTAGCGTTCTATAAATAGAGTTTTCCACTTTTCCACGTGGAAAATGAAAGAAAATAGGGAGAAAACGAAGAGTTATCCTTTTTGTTATTTGAGATAAGATGAAAATGGAGTTAAGAAAAATGGTTTTTATTGAAAGTGTTTTATTGGATCTATTGACAGAAGCAGGAGCAACTGAAAAGCAGGCAAAATGGCTTCTGAAATGGTATCTGGAGGAAGCGGAATCAGAAAAAAGAAATGATTTCGCCGAAAGAGAAGCAGCAATGGTTTCGATAGATTCGTGAGATCTTTACATAAGCAGTATACAGCATAGATAAAAAATAGGATTTATGGGAGCTATATAAGAGATTCGGAGGTGTATATTGTGAAAAGGAAAGAAGATCTTTTGGATGATCTGAATGAGATCAAGTTGGATTACAGCAGGTTTTTCAAGGAGATGGAGGAGAAGGGTATCTCACAGAACAAGCTGCTCAGTGAATTTGATATGTCGAATGCGACATTATATCGTTTGAGGCATAATATGAATATGACTCTGTCGTCACTTGCCAATGCGATGAAGATCATTGGCGCAAACGAAATCGGAGAGGTCGTGACCGTTGTCATTAAAGACCGGGATCAGAGATCAGTAGAATAAGGATTCAGCTCTTCCATAAGTTCCTGTTAATAAGGTCAGCATCTGTCAAGGGTACTGACCTTTTTATATTGTTTTATGGACATATGAGAGAGTCTGAAAAAGAAATAGAATGAAGATGTACCGAGAAATAAATCAGGTCCTCCTTACTGATCATAGTCGTATCGGTATAGCTCTCTTTCTATGGGCACCGCTTTTTCAACATTTTAGGCGGTGCTTTTTCTATATAAAAGTTTCTTACAAAATGTCACTTTTTAAGGATTAGAGCTTACATCAGAAACGAAACAACGCTATTGGCGGTAAGAAGAAGGCAGTTTTTTGGTACAGTCAAATCATATAATTAAAATCAGAAGAATTATGTACAAAACTGCTCAATTATTTTGTAGTCATAAGATTCTCTAAGGAAAACTCCATATTTGTGAAAAGGAATATGTATAGCGATGAAAAATAGTTTGGATAGTAAAGCGATTTTTAAGTGATCTGATGTTTGAATTACACACTCTATCTTCAGACAATTTACCACCTTTAGTTTTTGATGCTTTTGCAGTGATATAATTCTCATAGAGTGTCTGATGAAAAAATCAATTATGAATAAAAGAAGGTATATAAATCAATGATTGTCTATTCAGCAACAAAGAAACAATTCAATGAAGATGTTATTTTTAACCGCATTGCGGATAAAGTTTTTGAATTGCTTAAAGAGAAGAATATTCATGCCGGGAATGATGGAGAATATAGGTCTTGGCAGAATTCTCTGTCGTTTATGCGAAACGCAATAGATGATGATGAGATACCGGGAGATGTGAATGTAGCCATAGAGTATCAGATCCCGAGAACTTCCAAAAGAGTAGATTTTATCATTTCCGGACAGGATAGAAATATGCGCAATAATGTTGTCCTGGTCGAATTGAAGCAATGGGAAAAAGCTGAAATAGTCGATCGGGTAATGGAACATAGTGTCAGAACTTATGTTGGTGGCGCCAACAGAATGGAAAATCATCCATCTTATCAGGTATATGCATATTCTGTCTTCATCAGAAACTCATCTGAACAGGTTCAGGATGAAGATATTGGCATCATTCCCTGTGCATATCTGCATAACTATGATCCAAAGTATGCTGACGTTTTAAGCAATGAGATATACAGAAGCTGGTATGAAGAGGCTCCTTACTTCATTAAGAATCAGGTATTGGAACTGAGGAATTTCATCAAGAAGTATATCTATGCGAGATCCGGTGATGATGACCTTCTTTTCAAGATAGATAACGGTAGGATCAAGCCTTCCAAAGCATTGCAGGATTGTCTTGTTTCGCTTATGAAGGGGAACAGGGAGTTCATGCTTCTGGATGAACAGGCTGTTGTATATGACATGTGCAAAAAGATGATGGATCAATGTCGCAAAGATTTAAAGAAAAGAACCATCATCATTCAGGGAGGACCAGGAACAGGGAAATCTGTGTTGGCTGTCAATTTGCTGAAAGATTTTATTGTCAAGGGTTACAATGCGGCATACTGCACCAAGAACAGCGCTCCAAGAAATGCGTATTTAAGGCTTCTGTCCAAATCAGATCTTAAAAAGGAGATCGATATCAAAATGCTTTTCAGATCGCCTTTCGGTTTATCGAACAGCCCGGCAAATTATTATGATTGTTTGATTGTTGATGAAGCGCACAGGCTTGTGAAGAAGATGTATCGTGATTACAAAGGAGAGAATCAGGTCAAAGAGTGTATTAATTCTTCCTTATTTACAATCTTCCTGATTGATGAAGATCAGAGGATAACAACTAAGGACATCGGGTCTATCGAAGAGATCAGGAAATATGCTGCAGAATTGAACAGTTCTGTTATATGCAGCGAAAACACCAGATTGACTTCGCAATTCAGATGCAACGGTTCAGACCAGTATCTTCAACTGATCGACAATATCCTGCAAACAGGAGAGAATGTTTCTGTAGATTTTGGCGAACTGAATTTTGATTTCAAGGTATTTGATGATCCAAATGAGCTCAGAGAAGTTTTAAGAGAAAAGAACAAGATCAACAACAAGGCAAGAATGGTCGCCGGGTATTGCTATGACTGGAATGTGAAAAATGGCAGAGGAGATTATGATATATATCTGAAAAACGGATTCAAAGCTAAATGGAACTTGGAAGGAGACAATATCTGGGCAATAAATCCGAAGTCTTTTGAGGAGGTAGGATGTATACATACTGCGCAAGGACTTGAATTTGATTATGTTGGTGTCATTATTGGCAAAGATCTAGTTTATGACAGGGAAAACGGAAAGATCATAACGGATAAAAACCAGATTTCAAAAGATGACAATTCCTCAGGAATAAAAGGCGCAGATGACGCCATAGCCGAAAGATTGATTAAAAATACATATAAGACACTTCTGACAAGGGGACAGAAGGGCTGTTATGTGTATTGTGAAGATAAAGATTTGGCGGATTATATAAAAAGGAATATTGGATCCTATGATAACTGAATTGCCTGTAAGTGAAAAAATCGATACCAGAAAACTTGGAAGACTTTTTCACAATATGTCAGAGTCATACAAACTTTTTTGGTTTCAGGCAATCACAGATCTGGCCTATACAGGTAGAAGCATTTTATCTTATGATGACCTGGTCAACGAGATGATCGCTTCAGGATGGTACATGGTTTCAGAATATAAGCTGAATCTTGGACCCAGTGATACGATGGAAAAAATGATCCTTGTTTTCCATCAACATGAATCAATCAAATCGTTTAAAATATAATTATTAGCATATGTTTGAAGAAAAAGAGATAAAGGATAATGTGTGTCAGTTTTATTGAGAGTATAAATGAGATCCTTGATTCATTTTATCGAATACATGTTTTTTCAGATGAGAAAGACGCTCTGTTTTCTGAAATAAAGAATAATGCCAGAAAACATGAAGCAAAATACTTGCAGGAAAATAGCCTGTACTATAAAGATAATGATATCAGAGAATTATGGCGTTCAGTTTATTAAACAATTAAGGAGAACGCTTTTAAGCATCTATATAAATCAGGTTATAAGGCGCTAATTTTGATTAATGCAAAAATGTTGAGGCATTTAAGATATTGGCTAATTAGCCAAAACAGTAAAAAGAGCTAATCAGAATATGAAAAAAAAGAAAATTACTTACATTGATCTGTTTGCAGGAGCAGGAGGTCTTTCAGAAGGCTTTACAGAATCCGGATACTATCCGGTTGCTCATGTGGAAATGAATGAGGACGCATGCAAGACACTTGCCACAAGAGAAGTGTTTCATTATTTAAAGAATCAGGACAGAATTGATGTATACAGACAATATCTGAAAGGTGAGATAAGCAGAGAACAATTGTATTCATCCGTTCCCAGTGATGTTGTTGGCACTGTTATAAGAAAAACAATGAGCAAAGATTCCATGGGAGATTTGTTTGGTGAGATTGATAAGCTTACGTCAAAGCAGAAAATCAAAACTATAGATCTCATAGTGGGTGGTCCACCTTGTCAGGCGTACTCTTTAGTTGGCCGCGCTGTAAAAGGAAATGCTATGTCTTCAGATCCCAGGAATTATTTATATCAGCTTTATTTAGAAGTGCTGGAGAAATATAAACCAAAAATGTTTGTATTTGAAAATGTTCCCGGTTTGCTCAATGCTAATAAAGGCAAGTATTTCGCTGACATGAAAACGGCTTTTGATAAAGCAGGATATTTACTTGACCACAAGATATTGAATTCACATGATTTTGGTGTCTTGCAGAACAGGCAAAGGATAATTCTGATTGGTTGGCAAAAAAAGAAAAAATATTTTTATCCGGAGTTTAAAAAGGTGTATTTGGATAATTGTGTCAGTGATATCTTATACGATCTCCCTGCTCTTGAACCCGGAGATTCGGATAACCATTATAAAACTGATATTATTAACGATTACTTAAGAAAAACTAAGATCAGGAATAGTGAAGATATACTGACGTGGCACATTTCAAGAACAAACTTAGACAGGGACAGAGAAATATATAGGAACGTAATTAAGGCTTGGGATTCGGAAAAAAAGAGACTTAAATATACTGATTTGCCTCAACATTTGTGCACACATAAGAACAGAAAAGCGTTCCTGGATAGATTTAAAGTTGTTGCCGGAGATCTTCCCGCTTGCCATACAATGATGGCTCACATCTCAAAAGATGGTCATTATTTTATTCATCCGGATATAAAACAAGCCCGTTCCCTTTCTGTAAGGGAAGCGGCAAGGGTTCAATCTTTTCCTGATAACTTTTATTTTGAAGGATCAAGAACAGCTGCATTTACTCAGATAGGTAATGCCGTACCACCTTTGATGGCGAAAGGAATCGCAGAAGAGTTAAAAAAACAGTTGGAGACAGAAGATGAATAAAGAGTATACAATAAACGATTTTTACACCTCTTTCTGTGAAGAAATTCATATGGCGCAAGGTAACGAAACCTCCGGATGGGAAGGACAGGATTTTTTTACTGCGGTTATGTTGGACTATCTTGAGGAGACCGGTGAGTCAGAGGATCCGGTAATATGTCCGTTCAGAGGTTATGGCTTGCAATTGAATGCATATTCGTTATCAGAAGATTTTGAAGAAGTTGAAATATACGTCAGCGTGTATAAGGACTCTGATAAACTTGCTTCTGTTTCCAGAACCGATGTCGATGCAGCGATTAAGCGTGGAATCCAACTTTATAGAAGGGCTGTAAATGATCTTTTCGAATCTTTTGAAAGAGATAGTGATACCTATGAATTTGCAATACTGTTGCATAATCATAAAAAGGATATAAAAAAAGTAAAAATAATTGCTCTTGCTGACGGAATAGTTAAGGAGCTGGTCTTAAATAAAATCGATCTGGATGGAGTCGAGGTTTCTTTTTCGATATGGGATATAGACCGCTTATATAGATGCAGTATTTCTGGGAAAATGAGGGAAACCATTGAAATTGATTTTGATAAAGATTACGGAACATCAATTCCGTGCATAGAGAACAAAATATCAGACAAATACAGCACGTATCTGGCGATTATCAGTGGGGAACTTCTTTCTGATATATACGAAAAGTATGGTCCAAGACTGCTTGAAAGAAATGTGCGTTCTTTTCTTCAGGTGAAAGGAGCGGTTAACAAAGGAATCAGGGATACATTAAGGGATGAACCCGATATGTTCCTGGCTTACAACAACGGAATTTCTGTTACAGCGGAAAGTGTTGAAATAGTAAGGGACGAAAACGGAAAACCTTCAATTACAGCAATCCGCGATATGCAGATAGTTAACGGTGGACAGACAACTGCATCTATTTATAATGCAAAGAGAGATAAAAAGATAAACGCTGATTTATCAAAAGTTTATATTCAGATGAAGTTAACAGTAATAGATAATTCAACCAATATGGATGAAATCGTTCCTAAAATTTCTGCGTTTGCAAACACTCAGAATAAGATCCAGATGGCTGACTTTTCTGCTAATGATCCATTCCACAGAAAAATTGAAGAACTCTCACGAACTACGTGGACTCCTTCTTTCGAAGGCTCAAAACCATTGAACTGGTTTTATGAAAGAGCAAGGGGACAGTATGCGGATATGCTGTCTAAAGAATCTACAACATTACGCCGAAAACAATTTAAAGATACTCATCCGTTGTTCACAAAGACAGATTTAGCAAAATACGAGAATTCATGGGATCAGTTGCCTTATCAGGTAAGTGAAGGTGCTCAAAAGAATTTCAAGAGATTTACAATACGATTGAACGAACGGGGAAACTATATTCCTGATTCCCAATATTACAGAAGGCTGATCGCGAAAGCGATTTTGTTCCGGACTACGGAAAAACTAGTTCAGCAGCAACAATTTGGCGGATACAGAGCAAATATAGTTACATATACAATTGCTTACTTGTCATATATCACTGCGCAAAGAATCGATTTAGAAAAAATCTGGACAGAACAGTCGCTGTCCGCAGCTTTGAAAGATAATATAACTGAAATATCAAGAATAATTCACAGCATCATTATTAATGCCCCTGGTGGTGCAAATGTAAGTGAATGGTGTAAAAAAACGCAGTGCTGGGATTCTGTAAAATCTTGTGGTTATCAGATTACAAAGAAATTGAATGATGAACTGATTGATGTATCTACAGCCGGATTTGTAAACTCCGGGTCAACAGGATCTTCAACGTCTTCTTTCAATCGAGCTACGGAAAAAGAAACAGAGACAATAAACAAAGCGTGTTCAATTCCTTCAAAGACATGGTATGCATTATCAAGATGGTCTAAAGAAACCGATAATTTTCAAGGCTGGCAAAGAAGTATTGTTTTTTCGGTTGGCCAATTAATTGCTCGTGGAAAAAAGCCATCATATAAGCAGTCATATCAAGCACTTATCGTTTACGACGAAGCGACCAGAAAGGGCTTTAAGGCAGATTAATTTTCCTGGAAAAAACCAATGAAATGGAATGACTATTTAAACAGCATCCTTTCCCAAGAAACAAATATTGATGACATTGTCATTGGAAAAGACGGCAATAAACGCTTGCTTACTCCGATTTTAAAAGCAAGTATTTTGTTGCTGATGAAGATGTCTTCAGAAAATGATAAGAACCATATTTTTGTTTTTCCAAATACAAATAGTATAAAAATTAAATTTTTGATTTCAAAAACCATTTTTGACATCCTTTCAGGCAGAATTACGTCCGAATATGATCCATATTCGTTTGTCAATGGACAAAAGCTAAGATATGAAGATTGTATCGTTGTATTTGAAAAATGTGAGACTGAAAAAGATGGAAGAGAGTTTATTACTATTTCTTTCTCTGAAAAAGGAACCACATTTAAAATTCCGATGGAACTGGCACCGTATTTTCAGAAAGTTGACAGCAAAAAAACATCTAAGTTCAGCAGTTTTCATGTCGTTTATAAACAAAATCAGAAAAAACAGATTGATGTTGTCAGAAGCACAAACAAAAGAATTGTTGAATACTTAAAAAATAATAAAACGCATCTTAATAGTTCAATTGTATATGTTTCGGAGATTAAAGAGACAAAAGAAAAGCTTCTGAACCTGATTCTTAATGGAAACAATCTTTCAGATTTGTTATATCTCGCACAGATAAATAGCGATGGCATTGTCAATAATATGGCATCCGGGCAAATGTCCGGGAATCCGGCTATTGTTGTTGCTTCGGATCTGTATTCTGTCCAGAACGCAATTTCAAACGGGCTTAACGTACATCGCATAATTGTTGATATAACAAAGCCTAACAGCATAGATGGTCAACTTGATGCATTTGATAATTTATCAGAATCGGGAATACCAATTACATGCCTGACAGATACAGCACATTCTTTCGAATTGCAAGCGTTGAAAGATCGTGGTTTTCTGGAGTGGAGATGGGACGAAAAAAGTATTACCGGAACATTGTATTCCGGGATTAGTAATAAAACAGAAAAAAGAAGGTTAAGTAATTGCCGGGAGCAGAAAACAGAATACATAATCGTGCAAGAACATCACGTCAGTGACTCAATTAAACTATTATACAAATATAAAGATTCCATAGAAGAGCGTTCCTCACAACTGATAACAGTTTACAAAAAGATTTTTTCTATTGCGTATTTAGCACTTAGAAATTTTTCTCCTCTGACAGAAATTGAATTATCACGGTATTGCACAATTCTTGATGAATGCGAAACTAAAATCAATTCTGAAAAAAGATTTTTACCGGAAGCAATATTTAATGACTTGTTGAATATTACCATTTCTCTTAAACAAAGTTTTATAGAAGATAAACTTCTTCTGAAAATCGAAAAAACAAAGGAGTATTTACTTACAACTGATTATAAATCTGTTTGTATTGTGATAACGGAAAACCAGGATAAAGAAAGAATACACAAATACTGGAATGAATGGCGTGGTCTGAATCGGCCAGAAATGAACATTACCGTTATGTATCAGAAAGAGTATCAGAACGCAGAGCATTCATTTTCCGATCTGACCATTGTTCCTTGTTGGATGAAAATGAAGCTGATGAAGGATGTGATCTATCGTTTTTCGTCACCAAATTATCTGATTCTTCTGTTTGATTGCGAAACAAGATGGAAAAACGCACATACAAGATTCTGGAAACAGAAACTTGCGAACAACGACAATTTGGATATTATAAAACGAAAGCTTGAGAATGATACATCGATTTATTATGAAAGTGTTGTTCGAGATGTAACAGTACCAGAATATTCAGAACCGCAGATTAATGAAAACACCGATGAACTTGAAGATATAGAACAAATCTTACTTCAAAGTAAATATGGACAATATAATGCATCTGGTCGTCCGGGTGATACTGTTGTTGATGCAATTCCGGTTAGTTTTGTCGGAGGCTTGTTGTCTTTTTATAGAACGGGGCACGAAGTTATAACGGTTACCGACATTATTCAGCAAAGCGGAAGTGCTATGAAATTGAAAAACGCAGAGAATATTGAAATCGGTGATTTTATAGTTGTTCGTGATGCCCAGAAAGATTTGATCCGTGAGATTGCGGATTCTGTTCTTAAGGAGGAAGGAATGGAATCGGTCAGGAATATTTCGCAGTTATGGAAAGAATCTTTGAAAATAGAACAATTGTTTTCCAGCGATGAAGAAATATATGAAAAGCTTCAGAAAATCGGCTGTCAGAGAGGCAAACAAACAGTGATGAATTGGTTATCAGATGAAGATTACATTTCTCCGCAAAGCAAAGAAGACTTAATCAGCATTGCTAAAGCAACCAATGATGGGGTACTGTTAAAAAAGGTGGATATTGTTTTTAATGCTGGAAAAGAAGTCAAATCCGCTCACATAAAAGCTGGAAAGATTCTGTCTGACAGGTTAAAACAACTTATTAATATCAGAATACAGAATATGGAAAGTTTGGATCCATATAATATATGGGATCCGATTCAGATCGACATGGAAGGAATCGGAATGATCCGTATTCTGAAAGTAATAGATAAGGGATCTTCTGTTCCGGTGGAGCTAATTAATACAAACAGGCTATTATCTGAATAGAAATGAGGTTGGACTAATGGCAAGAATGATTCCTTCGGTTTTATCTCCGGAAATAAAAAGTAACGCAGAAAAAAAGATTTTTGAATGGTTCCAGAATGATCCGGCAACTAAAGACTGGATTGTTCTGCATTCTCTCGGAATAGCAAATCATAATCATTTTATACATGGAGAAACTGATTTTTTCGTAATGGCACCTTATAAAGGACTCTTTGCTCTGGAAGTGAAAGGTGGCAGGGTAAGCAGAAAAGAAGGCATATGGTATTTTACGAACAGGTATAATGAGGTTACATCTAAAACGCGTGGTCCATTTGACCAGGCATGGGAAGGTATTCATAGTATAATTGATGATTTAAAAAACAAATTGGACAATAAGCATCAACATCTGAAAGATGTGTTTTTTGGAATAGGAGCAATGTTTCCGGATGTTGAGTACATAACTGTTGGTTGTGACGAAGAACAATGGGAAGTGTTTGATGTTAATGATGGTTCCAGAGTCGGAAATTATGTAAACAGGTTATTTGCCGGATTTAGTAAGCGGTGGAGGGACGTTAATGGGTATGATGTTCCTTTCAGCAAACTCCCTTCTGAGGATGATATCAATTATCTTGCCGGTATTCTAAGAGGAGATTTTGATAAAGCCGTAGCAATAACAGCACAAATCCGTAATTCTGAAGAAGAACTGATAAAACTAACAGAACAACAATATAGATGCATCGATCAGATCGAGGATAACAAACGGTGTCTTATAACCGGTGGTGCAGGAACCGGAAAAACATTAATTGCTTTAGAGGAAGTAAAAAAAGAGGCAGCTAACGGAAAAAAGGTAGCACTATTCTGTTTTAATAAAAATCTTGCAGAATGGATGGAACAATATTTCAAAAAAACGCTATCAGAATTAAGGCCTGTGTTCTGTGGTACTTTTCATAGTTTTTTAATGAAAGAGATTAAAAGGGTAAATCCGGAGTTTTCATTTTCCGGAATTCAGATGTCTGATTATGAGAGCTTCTATTTTGAAAAATTACCATCAGAAGCAAAGAATGCATTGCAGAATACTCATACAAAATTTGATGTGGTAGTAGTTGATGAAGCTCAGGATCTTTTGCAAAAAAAGTATCTTGAAGTCCTTGACTTATGTGTATATGGAGGGCTTTCCAGAGGAAAATGGATAATGCTGGGGGATTTTTCTCAGCAAGCAATTTACAATCATACTTTGAATAGTAAGCAGATGTTGGAACTGCTTGAATCGTTCTCCTCTTTTATTAGATTTAAACTGACAATTAATTGCAGAAATACAAAAACGATATGTGACGAAATAACTATGGTTACCGGGTTTGAACCTCCATCTTCTGTATGGTCAAAGGTTAACGGACTTCCGGTAAGCTATTATACATATTCGGACAGGGAAGAGGAGCATAAGTATTTAGCAGATTTATTAAGAGACTTGTTAGAAAACCATATTGCACCGGAAAAAATCACTATTCTTTCGCCAGTAAAACGCGAACAATCTATAGTCGATGTTTTATCAGAATATGAAATTGATTCGTACAAAGCGAATTTGAAAAACAAAATAACCTTTTGTACAGTACATAGTTTCAAAGGACTTGAAAACACAGTAATAATACTTACAGATATCAATACTATTTCTGATAAAAACCTGATGTACATAGCATTGAGCAGAGCACGTTCTGGTTTATACATTTTAGAATCAGAAAACGCCAGATCTGAATATATAAAATTACAGTTGGAGAGATTGAACAATGGATGATAGAAGAGAACAAATAATTGACATCGTAAAAAAGGAATTTATCGGGCCTGACCCTATTGACAAACCAGGCATGATACAAGAAAACGGTGAGGAGATTTTATCATCAGATCCTCCGAGAATACGATATGCTGCAGGCATTTTATTCCCTAAAAATGTCAAAAGTGATCAGGTTGCTGATGGATATGATCCTGAAAAAATCGAACCGATTTATGAAGAAGATACTCCATTTGCAGGAGAAAGAAGCGGCGGAACAGGAGAGTATTTACAAGATGCAGAAGAACTGATGAATCTTTCTAATGCCTATCAGCAATCAGCCATAAGCATGACTGTTGCTGTAAAGAAAAATGATACGATATGCGTTGTAGTATCGGCCGGAATATATAAAACTATAAAAGAAAAAGAAGAAGGCAAGGACACTATCAGGCAAAGATATTACAGATCTCCGATAAATTGGAATAATCAAAACTTACCCTTACCTTTGCCATCAAAAAGAGAAAACGTTCATTTAAAGGTTACGAATGATTTGATAGAAACAAATCTGCGTTTTCACATTACATACAGGTACCAGAAAAACGATTTTATCGTTTATACTTTTACATTAGAAAATTCAAAGGAAAACAATACAAGACAAGTAAGGGATGAGGACTGTTTCTTTCAGTCTGAGTTCAGGCTTACATCAAAGAACGGATTTTATCCGTTACCGGAAGCAGAAAAACTTGTCAATGATATGGATTATTTATCAAATCAAATGCTGTATCGTAATGTAAAAAACTATGCGATAGGCCATGGATGCGCTGCAGAATGGAAGGAATCAGAAACCGGAGTATTTGAAATAAGCACATCGATTTTTCCTGTTTATGAAGTCAAACCGATCGTTCCGAGCGTGATTGAAGATGTATCGCTTGAAATGTATAAACTTTCTGATATGGGAAATAAGCAAAGCATAATTAATGAATTGATCCTTCTTTGCAACAAATATGAGGAATGGATAGATAAATTAAGCCGTAAGGTTCCTTTAATAGCTGATCAGGAAACAGCGCAACGACATATAAAGAATTGCCGTAATTGTTTAAAACGAATGAAAGACGGTGTAGCCTTATTGAATTCAAACGAGAAAGTTATGCTTGCTTTTCAGCTGATGAATAGGGCTATGTTGATGCAACAATTGCATTACAATCTGCGTCTACAAAGCTGGTCTATAGATGAATCCGGAAATCTTGTTCTGGAAAATCCGGTAACTGTTCTTCCTGATATAAATGACAAAAACACCTGGGGCGATGATAAAGATAGATTCGGAAAATGGAGGCCATTTCAGCTGGCTTTTGTCCTGTTAAATTTAAAGTCAATGTTTGACAAGAACAGCAACGAGAGAAGCATTGTCGATTTGATTTGGTTTCCTAGCGGCGGTGGAAAAACAGAAGCATATCTCGGACTCTCCGCTTATACTATTTTTCTCCGGAGATTGCAGAATAAAAATGATTCCGGAACAGCTATTCTGATGAGATATACCCTTAGATTATTAACATCGCAACAATACGAAAGAGCATCTTCAATGATATGTGCTTGTGAAGTAATACGAAAGGAAAAGAAGAATGAACTCGGCGAATCGCCTATCTCTATCGGATTATGGGTAGGGGGAGAGACATCACCGAATACAATGATTGATGCAATAAAAGCCTTTGATAAACTGTATAAAGGTGAATCAAGCGAAACTAATCCTTTTATCATACTGAAATGTCCTTGGTGTGGCGCGCAGATGGGGCTTGTATCAAAAGGAAATAAGCGATCAACGCCCGGCTATAAAAAAATCGTTAAAAAATCAAAGAAACAGCTTATTCTTGTTTGCCGGAACAAAGACCATGGATGTGAGTTTTCTTCAGAAGACAGGAAGTTACCGTTATATTTCGTAGATGAAAGAGTCTATGAAAAAACACCCACATTATTATTAGGTACTGTAGATAAATTTGCTATGTTGCCATACCGGCCGGAAGCGCAAAGCATATTTGGTATCCGAAACGGACAAAGAGTATCTGCTCCGGACCTGATTATTCAAGATGAACTTCATCTTATTTCCGGTCCTTTAGGCTCTATGGTTGGTCATTATGAAACCATGATCAACGAGCTCTGTACTTATGATAGTGTGACCGGAAAGATTAAACCAAAAATAATAGCTTCAACCGCCACAATAAGCAGAGCAGCTGAACAATGCCATGCTCTGTATGGGTGCGGAAAAGATAAAGTCTGGCAGTTTCCTCCTTCCGGACTTGATGCAGGCGATTCCTTCTTTGCAATAGAGAACAAAAACTCAAATGGCAGAAAATATGTCGGAATCCTTGCATCGGGTTCTT
>JAEEGL010623611.1_pt1 | contig 14197 bp, 13 predicted proteins | sample 9134231 | NCBI WGS metagenome assembly JAEEGL01 (sample SAMN16246548, study PRJNA631951) | gut metagenome | biome: gut microbiome; feature: rumen; material: fiber-attached | host: Bos | place: Iran: Karaj | collected 2018-10 | reverse complement strand
TTTCTGATCTTCATACTTTGATTATATATCAATTCAAAAAACAGTGGTTGTTTCTGTCAAAAACAACCACTATCTTACCAAAACTTCTGTTTTCTAGTACTGTGCAAAGAAAGCGTCAATTACATCCTTGTAATCACCTTTGCAGATGATGTGATGGTTGCTGATTGGTCTCTTGGCAAAGTATTCCGTACCATCTTCCAGTCTCAGCTTCATCTGGCTGCGGCATAACGTTCCCAGATGCATGGTTTCCAGCAGATCTGCTCTTCCGGCATAATGTCTGCTTAAGTCACCGTTGCACTTGAAGATCGTCATTACCTGAGGTTCGATGTCAGTAGCTACGGCCACACCGATTCCTGATTCAAAGTGAGTGGTCAGGAAATACTCATCAGGCATGTCCAGAGGGATCGTACAGTGAGCAAAGATGATCTCTGCAGCCTTTGGATCCATTGTGCTTGGATTTGCCATGAAGCCTGACTTACCGGTCAGTACTCTCATGATGACCATGCTTAACAGAGCCTTCTGGTCACCTTCACAGGCAGCCGGAATTCCTTCAGCGTTAAGGATAGCCAAAGCCAGACATCCGGTCGTATGAATGGCTGCCAGCAGGTCAAAGCATCTTACCGTTACTGCCGTCAGCTGATATTTGGCAATTAATCTCTTCAGGGCACCATAGACATTCAGAGCCTTTTCGGTCTCTTCAGGTCTGAAGCCCTTTTTCTTTAACTGTTCGGTCCACTGGTTTTCCGGATAGCCGCCCTTATGATATTCAGCAATCAGTTCATCCAGTTCAAACAGCGTGGACTTGGCTCCGGTCAGTTCTTCAAGCTTGACGAAATCAACATCAGAAGCGATCAGACCACCCGGTTCACCAAAGCATCCCAAGTGCTGATGCTTCAGGGCTTCCTTAGCCTCGGCAACTGCCAGTTTGATCTTCAGTTCCTTAGCCAGTGTCTCAAAGTCTCCATGGAGGATCTCACCCTTTAGGTTATGTTCTGCCAGAAAACCCATGATCTCCATGGATGCTGCCAGAGAGTTGTAACCAGGTGTAGTCAGCAGGATATAAGGTTCCCTGGTGCTCTGATAATTGGCTTTGAAGCCATTTTCCGCACCGCCGGATGCGATGAAATATACTGGTAACGGCTGAGCAGCTACCTCATCCATCTCACCGAGAACAACATTAATACCCAGTTCAGCTGAAAGTGATTTCAGAAATTCATCACTGTAGTGGGGAATGTTAGGGTCATTACAGTCAGGTGGCCCCATTAAGAATTTAACCTTCAGTTCCTTCATAGTCTTTCCTTTCCTATCTTACCTTTAAGGTTCTGTACATATACTCCTTATATATTTCAGGTTTCAGCTTACTGCAGATATAGGCATTTGGTTCCTTGCCGGAGAAATGATAGAAGTCTACCAGCACCCCGCCATAGCTTGGACCTTCACCCGTATCAACTTCACAGTAATATTTATCACACTTGTCAATGCACTCCGGATAAAGTGCTGCTGCCATGGCAGAAGGATCAGCCATGTCCAGATAATAGTCACCGAATCTGCCTTTGTTCATTTCCATTAATACCACATTGGAATCAATGCAGAATCTGCCCAGAGGTCCTGATTCTCTAATCATCCTTATCTCATCCGGTGTCAGCATGGCATCATCCAGGCAGGCATCCCAACCTACGAAAATCAGCGGATCAATGCCCGATTTGAGCACGACCTTGCAGGCTTCGGCATCCTGCCAGATGTTGAATTCGGCAACAGGTGAAACATTGCCGGTACCTAATCCGGCAGTTCCCATGACAACGATCATTCTGACTCTTTTCATGGTTTCAGGATCCAGACGGATGGCTACGGCCAGATTGGTCAATGGGCCTAAGGCAATGATGTCGATCGTCTTTTCCGGGTTATCCCTTAAGGCTTCCAGCATTTTGATGACAGCATTGCCTTCAGCCGGTTTGAGATCATAGTCTACCAGACCCAGATCACCCATGCCGTCTTCACCATGTGTCTCAGCGGAACCAACCCAGTCTCTGACCAGCATTTCATCACAGCCCATGTATACAGGCGGATAATAGCTGTCAGTGACCTTCAGAGTTGTCAGGGCATTGTAAGTTGCCTGTTTCCGACGGACATTACCGGATACGGTCGTCAGCATGACCACTTCCTATCGCTCATCATTAAGAGCCATCGCAATGGCCATGGCATCATCGGAACCGCAGTCGGTATCAATGATTATCTTTCTTTTTTCTTCACTCATAAGATCAATCCTCAAGCGTTGTGAACTTTTCCGGATAGATGTCATCCAGCGGCCATGTCGTCATGTTGTGATACATGTCCTGCCACTGCAGTATCTCGTAGTTGCAGCTGTTGCACAGGATCTCCAGCAGATAGGCCTTTTCCTTCTCGCTTTTATCCTCACACAGCTTGTTGACGATGTTTATTTCGTTTTCCGTCTTCCGGATGTATTCATCAGTGGCATAGTATTCCAGCCACTTGTAGAACATGTTGTCATGCGGCAGATCACACTGATCCAGCAGGTCCTCACCGAAATAGCGGTAGAGAATGTTGCATGGGAACAGTGCCATCATGGCTTCAGCCAGACCGCCATGATTAACGCTCATTAACTGGAAAGCCGTATAGGAGCGTTTTCCCGGTGCCTCGATAACAGCATCCATTTCATCAACTGACAGTCCCAGCTGGTCTGCCCAATAGGTACGGTTGACCATTACCGTTGACTCCATCGTGTTTTTCAGGATCGGATAGAATACTTCCATTTCCTTATAACTGCGGCACTTCGCCAAAGCTAAGGCCCAGCATCTGGTATAGTCCACCAGGTACTGATAGTTCTGTCTGATCTGGAAACGGAAGCGTTCCGCTGACATCGTTCCATGCAGGATGTCCTGCATGTGTTCTGTCTTTTCTATTTCTCGTGCTACCCTGTGCAGTACAGGGGCCAGGGTTTCCTCATAGAAACCCATGATTATCCCTCCCTGTCAGCCTTGATCAGATTTCTGATCGCCTGGCAGGCAATTTCAATCGTATGATCATTCATTGAACCGTATGCCATGATGGCACCTGACTTGACACCTCTGATGGCTGATACGACAAACAGCGTGCTGGTCTCCATTTCGGAAGCCATTACCCCTGCTCTTTCCCAGGCCTGCCATCTTTCATGCAGTCTTGGAGCATCAGGCATGCTGTCAGGGTCATGCTGACCGTAGAATGAGTCCTTGGACTGAGCAATGCCCTCAGCAAACGGATAACCCAGATCCTTGGCAGCCTTGACCAGAGCATTGGTTACTTCTCTGTCGGCGATGGCCGGATATTCGATAGGAATATAATGAATGGTTGTTCCTTCATCTCTGATGGCACCGGTAATGACACAGCCTTCCAGAGTCGGATCGTAGCTTTCCTCACAGATCCTGCCGCAGGTTCCCACTCTGATGAAAACCTCAGCGCCGCAATGGATCAGTTCTTCCAGGCAGATGGCTGTAGACGGACCGCCCATGCCGGTACTGCATACTGATACCAGTTCACCATCCAGATAACCGCTCCAGGTCTTGTGCTCACGGTTGTGAGCTACCAGATGCGGATCATCAAAATGCTTGGCTATTCTGTCAGTTCTGAATGGGTCTCCCGGAAGCAGTACATACTTACCGACTTCACCATTCTTGCAGTGAATGTGATACTGTCTGCCGCTGCCGTCGTCCATCAGGACTTCCTTGCTTTGAATTCTTGGCATATTACAATTCCTCCTTTGTCATCATATAAACCAATACAGATACAACGGTCTGAATGACCATTACAATAACAGTATAATAAAGTGCGGATTTTACTCCCCCCAGCGGTATCAGGCGTGATGTCGCAAATGGAGTAAAGATGTCACCGCAGCTGCCGATCGTCGCAATGAAGGCGCTGGCAACTGAGATGTTGCGGTATTCCAGCCTGGTTCCAATCGCAATTATGATGGTAAACAGCACTCCCAGAAAGAACCCAATCAGCGGGAAGCCGACATAGAATCCATTCAGGGAGTCCATCAGCAATGCCACCGCCATGACCACGGTAATGATCAGGGAATTAAGAACCAGAACCGTTCTTTCACTCAGATTTCTTAGTAAACCCATGAAAGCCAGTGCTCCAATCACGATCACAAGGTTATAGATAGCCAGCAGATAAGATCCCTTTTCCCGGCTTCCTGAAAGAAGTTCAATGTAGCTGGACATGTATGAGCCTAAGGCATTGCAGATGCTGCAATAGGCAAAAAGCGCCACGCCCAGCAGAACCAGAACAAGCCTGTTGTTTTTGGAGTAGAGAGGCTTTACGGTTTCGTCATGTTCTTCGGTCTCACTGTTTTCCCATCTGGTAAACGGGATCAGTATCAGCATGGATACTCCTACCAGTCCCAGAATGATGCTGGCCACGTAGAATGGCCACTTTATCTGCAGCATCAGACCAACCAGGGCACTGATTGCAAACCCGCCCAGACCGTATAATGCCTGTCCGGCGCTCAGACTTGATGAATATCTTTCAGGATAGACTCTGGAAAGAAACAGCGGACAGATTGCATCCTGTGCACTCATCCCGATTCCTCCCAAAAAGGCACATACCAGGCTGACGTAGTATGCCGGAATCAGAACAACTCCCAGCAGATAAACCATCAGCAGGCAGGTACCCAGAAAAAGGACCATCATAGGATCTTTTCTGGCCCATTTTCCTATCATATATACCGACAGTGTTCTTCCCGTCGCAAATGCTCCGATGAACAACACTATCTTTTCCAGCGGCTGGCTGTACAACTCAACCAGTGATGACATGGTGCTGCCAATCAGCATGCATACCACACCGGAAAGAAAATACAGGGCAAACGCCAGATATGCGAGTTTCTTGTGATTGGAACTCATTTATTTCTGCAGTATTTTTTCTACTGCCTCATCAACGGAAATTACATTACCCTCTATTCCCAGGGCCTTGCATACTCTGGAGACATATGGCTGCTTGAGCATGGCCTTCTCCAGTGATTCAAAGTCCCAGAAGATTTCCTTAGGGGTTCCTTCTCTGACAATATGCTTGGTTGCCATGACGATGACTCTGTCAAAATATGTGGCAACGAATTCCATGTCATGAGAAATTGTTATGACCGTCTTGCCGGCTTCATGTAAAGCCTTCAGGATCTGACCAAGACGGATATTGCCCTCAATGTCCTGCCCGGCTGTCGGTTCGTCAAAGATCATGACGTCGGTATCCATGGCAATGACTGCGGCAATGGTAACAAACTTACGGATGCTCAAAGGCAGATCGAATGGGTTGGTATTGCGATACTGATCCATGCCGGTGATCTGCAGAGCATATTCAACTCTTCTGTTCTCTTCTTCCAGCGGCAGCTTGAAATAAGCCGGTCCGAAACGGACTTCTTCCTCTACGGTAGAATGGAAGATCTGATCATCAGGGTTCTGGAAAACATAGCCTACGCTGCGGGAGATCTGAGCGGTAGTGTAATCCTTGGTATTCTTGTCTCCGACAAAAACATCACCGGAAGACGGTTTACCCAAGCCGTTCATCATCTTTACCAGAGTGGTCTTGCCGGCACCGTTCTGTCCGACGATGGCAACATTTTCACCCTGTTTGATCTCCAGATTGGCGTCTATGACCGCTTTATGGCCGTTAGGATAGGTAAAACTAACATTCTTGATTAATATATCAGTCATAATTATTTCCTCTCCTTCAGCGCTTTTTCAATGACCTTAACGGCTTCCTTATCGGTTATTGCGATCTTTTCCAGCGGCAGTCCTTTTTCCTTAAGCTTGGAACACATTATGGCAACCTGAGGCAGGTTGACACCCTGATCCAGTAAGGACATGTCTGAAAGAATGTCTTCAGTAGGTCCGTTCGCAACGATTCTGCCATCCTTGAAGACGATGACTTCATCAGCGTATTCAGCAATAAGGTCGATCTTGTGTTCAACCAGAACAATGGTTTTATGCTTTTCCTTCATGGCCTTGATGACTTCAAAGACACTTTCGGTTCCTTCCGGGTCCAGCTGGCTGGTAGGTTCATCAATTACCAGAATGTCCGGTTCCAGAACGATTACGGATGCCAGAGCAACTCTCTGCATCTGACCGCCGGAGATCTCAAACGGATTCTGCATGGCCAGAGATTCGATGTTGGTCATCTTCATGACTTCACAGACTCTTCTGTCGATTTCCTCAACCGGAACACCGAAGTTTTCCAGACCGTAGCATACTTCTTCATAGACAGTATCCTTGACACCGGAAATCTGAGTAAACGGATTCTGGAAGACATAACCGATCCTGGTGGAAATGTCACCGCCGTATTCAACGATGTTCTTGCCTTCCAGCAGGACTTCGCCTTTTAATTCACCCTGGAAGAAACTTGGGGCGAATCCTCTTAAAACGGCACAGAATGTGGTCTTGCCGGCACCGTTTTCGCCGACAACACCATAAACCTTGCCCTGTTCAATCTTGATGTTAATATCCTTTAATGTCGGTTTATCAGTCAGAGGATACTGATAAGTGACATCTCTGCATTCCATTATCGTACTCATACTAAGAAAATCCTCCAGGCTGCTAACGCAACAGTAACAAGCAGGCTGACGATCAGTGCTGCAGTTTCAGCACCTGATTTCTCCAGCTTGAAGACACTGGTCTTGGGACCCTTTACTGAGAAGCCTCTGGCTTCCAGGGTAACTACTCTTTCCTCAGCACCGGTAATGGCGGTCAGGATCAGCGGTATTAACGACGGTACAAACGCCTTGGCTCTTACCATCAGATTGCCTTCAGTCTCGATTCCTCTGGCACGCTGGGCGTTCATGATCGTACGGGAATTCTTTCCCATTTCATCGATCATCTTCAGGGTGGATACAAAGACATAGGCGATTTTATCATTTACTCCTGCTTCGTTTAAAGCAGCAGCGATTTCCTTATTACTGGTTGTCTGGAAGAACCAGACGAAAATGCCGGCAACATCAAGAACCATGAAGCCAAGTGAGCAGGCTTTCTGAACACCGTCCTGTTCAATGGTAATAGGCCCCAGTTTAAACAGAACCTCACCGCCCGGCTGAATCAAAGACTGGGCAACCACGATGACCGCAAAGACTACGAATACTGCCTTGCAGCCTCTTAAGCATTTCATGAACTGTCCGCTGGCCGCAAATATGATCAGAAGGACACCAAACCACGCTATCTGATATAAAGGCAGCTGCAGTCTGGTAACTTTGACGCCTAAAATAAATGTACAGATTACGTATAAGATCAGAACATACATCTTGGTCTTCGGATGCAGACCGTCCAGTTTGTTTTTCTTATGAATCTGTACCTGCTCTAAAAAAGATTTGTCCATATCAAAAAGTCCTTTTCCTTTATAAATGAAAAGAGGGGGTGGGAGGGACCACTACCCCCTTTGCTTAGTCAGTCAGTTTATTTCTTCTTTAAGTATAAGTTGCCTAAAGGGAACTTAACCAGAGTTCTGTCAGGGATAACTCTCATGACACCCAGGCTTATCAGCCAGGAAATGATTCTGTCGATAATTGTCCAGATGATTTCAACGCTCAGGAATGAAGCCCAGATGCTCTTGCCTGCAGCGATCATGACTGCGGAAATCAGAGATGTACCTGAACCTGTAACACCACCGAATACGTATACTACTGGAGGAGCAGAAGCAATTGTTGATGCAGCTGCCTGGATAACTGTAGCTAATAAACCCTTCTTCCAGTCAGTGAACCAGCCAGCTCTGGCCATGAAACCAGTAATTAAGCCAACGATGACGTTTACATGAATGAACCAGAAGTTAACAGGGTTCAGGATACCTGTAACGATATTTGTTAACAGACCTGTAACAGCGCCAACCCATGGCCCGGCAATGATACCGGTAAAGATTGTACCGATTGTATCAAGGTACATTGGCAGTTTTAAAAGGCTTGCCAGGTTACCGCCTACTACGTTTACTGCGACACCGATTGGGATCAGCAGTATGGTAAGCATCGTAAAATCATCCTTAATTGATCTTTTCTTTTCTGTCATATGATTCTCCTTTGATTTCTTACATAAAGATTATAAAAATTTCCCTCCATTTTTTATTGTCTTTACATCTTTATTCATATCTATTAAAACACAAAAACCGACTTTGGTAAAGTTGACAAAAATATGACAAAGGTCAGGTTTTAACAAATTATTCAAATTGCCGGGATTATGCTACAATGAAAAAGAGGTATTTACATATGAAAAAGATAATATTCGTATCACACTGCATTCTCAACACGGCCTCCAAGGTCGTTCTTTATAACCAGCGGGAAATTGACGCTGAGGAAGCACTGCGCCTGAAGTTTGTATCCACGGCATTAAATAACGGCATCCAGATCGTTCAGCTGCCCTGCCCTGAATTTACCTTATATGGTTCCAGACGCTGGGGGCATGTCTCCAATCAGTTTGACAACCCTTTCTTCCGTCAGCACAGCCGCAAGATCCTGGAGCCTTTTATTCAGCAGCTGAAGGAATATCTCAGCAATGATTCCTTCCAGGTTCTTGGCATCGTGGGAATTGACGGTTCCCCTTCATGCGGTGTTGACTACACCTGCGAAGCTGACTGGTACGGTTCATTTGAAGGCCGTCATGGTCTGCAGGAAACCCTGGACAGCGCCAGGCTGGTAAACCGTAAGGGGATCTTCATGGACGTCTTAACTGAAATGCTGAAGGAAGAACATCTGGACGACAAGGTCACTGTCCGTTCACTGTATGCCGGGGAACCGGACAAGTGTCTTGACCTGGTCAGATAAAAGAATAACTCAATACGTACGAAAGCTGCCATCAGGCAGCTTTTACTGTGTTTAGTTAAATATTGCACCCTTTTTCCAGGTTCTGACCTTTTCATTAAGGGTATTGGTATAAATCTTCAGCATGTCCTTATCGGAAATAAGTCCCGTTCCGCCGCAGACAACACCGAGTTCGCTTCCGCTGCTTCTGATGTAGGCTTCAGCCTGGGCTGTTGAGCCCGGAGCTGTCAGGATCAGCGGAGCCTTCATGATGTAAGCCAGTGGTCCAGCACATAAGCCGTCCGGGAAATTCTTACTGTAGGCAAATACAGCGATCTCCGGTTCTGAGAAAAACTCAGATGCAATCATCGTTGATGTTTCATGACGGTTGCCACCTGCCAGTCTGGTTGGCTTTACATACTGTTTCAGCTGTTTTTCAACTGAACTGGTTACTGCAGCTGTACCGCCCAGAATGTAGAATCTGTTGTCGCTGTTTTCCTTAATGAATGCAGCCTGAGCGTCTGTCAGAGCATCCTTTACCAGGAGAATAGCCTTACCTGAAGCAGAAGCACTCAGTGAATCCGCAAAGTTGTTACCGGTACATACCAGAATGGCACTATCACCGACTTCAGCTGCCTCCAGGATCTTCAGGTTGGTTTCATATCTGTTATTGCCCGCCAGTCTTCTGACTTTCAGACCGTCAAGAGCACTTTCCATGGCACTGCTGACAGCGCTTGTTCCACCTAAGATATATACTCTGCCGTCTTCAGCCAGGTTTTCCTTAATGAACCGGGCAACCATTTCGATCTTGTCATCTCTGACGATCAGAATAGGTGCATTCTTCTTGGCGGCCAGGAAGCTTCCGGCTAAGGCATCCGCAAAGTTGACACCGCTGGCAACAATGACGGTTTCCAGTTTTTCGCTGCCCTGCTGAGCCAGGTAAGCCTGAGCCAGTTTGATTGAAGTATCAAATCTGTTATCCCCATAGATACGGTACAGACCGGTTTCATTGATGGTCTCGCCGCTGTCTCTGGTTATGATCTTATCAGTATCCCAGACCTTGTCCCAGTTGAACTCTGACTTTACAACCGTCATCAGTTCCTTATAGCTGGTAACGGATGCCAGTCTGTCTACGGTAAGGTAACCCAGATACTTATTGGCGAACTTGAAACTGTGTTCCGTATCAATGTATTTCCAGACATAGAATGACGGTTTCTTTTCACCGTTTTTCTCACGCAGACCCAGACGGTAGGCTTCATCATCGAATTCCTTGAAGTAGTCTACTTCATCAATGCAGTCAACATGAGCGGCACGGTAATACAGCATGGCAATTGAAGCTGCCTGTTCATAAGCTGACTTCTGATATTCTTCCAGACTGTAATCTTCCCTGTGAACGTTGCACAGGCAGGCTTCCGTAATGATCACTTTACGCAGCTGATCACCATTATATTTGTTTACCGGCTGATCAAAATACAGCTGGTAAAGTTCAAGGTTAACTGTGGTGATCCAAGGAGAAGTTCTCCAGTCGCCGGTAACAGGATGGGCATTACTGTAGCCATAGTCATCATGAGAAACGGCATGACCGTATTTCTTGCCCTGGTAAGCCGGATTGACATCGGTGATGGCCGGATTGCTTGACTGGGTTCCGATTGGATACGGATGAACGTTGATGCCCCAGTTATAATCACCGCGCTGCTTGTCAACATTGCTGAGCCAGTCCAGCATGTCCTTTGGCCGGTATGACAGGTATCTTCTGTGCTTCTGCGTCACGCAATAGCTTTCCATGCTGCTCTCCGCCCAGTTATGGGTCAGAGAAACAAATACCTGACCTTCGGAATTGTATTTCTTTACGGCTGAATTGGCAATTCTCAATACTCTGGCATATTCTTCCATGAATACGTCAAGAGACGGTTTATGGTAGTTTCCTGATGAATCAGGAGCCCCTGACTGAATCAGATACCAGTCATAGCAGTAGTCTATTTCATTGCCAATGCAGAAACGGTCAATGAAGACTTCATTCCTGTCCTTTGAATAATGGTCAGCCAGGAATTCCATGGCTGCTGTCCAGTATCTTGCTCCCAGGGAATTGGATGTATTGAAGCCCAGGGTAATGGCGTCAGTTCCATTGGTATCATATCTCAGGGATTCAGGATAGCCGCTTCCCGGAGCCTCAGCCTGACTTAACCAGGTTATGATGATGGCAGTTACATTTATGCCCGCCTTGGTATAAGGAGCCAGACAGTAATCAAGGCCATATATCTTGGCACCGTTAAAGTAGAAAGTTTCTCCGTTTGATTCAAAAGGAATTACATAAGGAATACCGCTGTTGTCAATGTGATTGCCGTTGGCATCCTCGTTTTTGTAAATGAGGTCACCAAGGTCAATGTTTATTACAGCCCTGCTGATTCCCATTTCAATCGCTGTTTCGGCAGTATTGTCTGAGCCGATGATAAGGCCTTTCTTTCCGGTCCTTTCAAAAGCCGGAACGCTTCTCAGTGATTCCATTTCCGTAGCATATACCGGTCCCGCCAGGATCTTTTCACCTTTGAGAACATAGTATTTGCGGTACAGACCGTCATTGCCGTTTGCATCATAACGGTTTATATCAAGGGAAATACTGCTGCCGCATTCATAGTCAGCGATATTCAACCTGCTGCTGCCGTTGCCTTTTGATAATCCTTTGTATGGATCAGATGGATGATAATCATAGGCATCATAACTTACCAGTGTTCCAGTTCCCGATGAACCGACACCGTTTATGGTGATGCTGATTTTATCAGAGCTGACTGATACAGATACATTCCGGCTTGCCGCCTCCGTTTCCATCAGTTTTACAGAACCGAAACATCCTGTAACGATCATCAGCACGATCATCCGTGTCTTCAGCAGTTTTTTCATGCAGTACCCTCCTGTCATTCAAGCAATATGGTCTATTATATCATAAAGTCCCATTACTGAAAGTATTTATATTTTTATTTTATAATATAGGGAAATCGGAGAATAAAAAAGAGAAATCATCTGATTTCCCTCATTAGAATTCAATAACACTTACAGCCTGCGGAACCGTTACGGCATCAATGACACCATTCTGACTGACACAGCTCAGAGAGTCGGTAAAGCGGTTGGCACAGACGGCATATCCCTGTACTACGATCATGTCACGGGGATGACTGCCTCCGCAGTCATAGCAGGCCGAAACCCTCAGTTTCTCATTAACAATCTCAGCTTCATATACCCTGTCCCGTCCCCTGACGGAAACGTACAGTCGTCCGTTAAACAGTCTGATTGCCGCACTGGTTGACTTCGGATCATCAATCAGCTGTACCCTGTCCACGATCTCCCAGCAACCACTTTTCAGAATGAACAGTTCATTTGACAGTTCACTTACCACATAGAGATATCTGCCGTCCCCGGAAAACACGCCATGTCTGGGACCGCTTCCTTCCGGAAATACTATTTCCCTCACACAGTTCAGATCCCTGTCAAAAACGTAAATACGGTCCATGTACAGGGCAAATCCCAGCAGCATGTCTCCATATGGCAATAACATGTGACATCCGGCCTTGTCCCTGATCTCTACCTTCTTCAGAAGTTGGAGTCGGCTGTTTTCAAAACTCAGCAGACAGAAAGTTCCTTCATGGAAATTGGAGGTTGCTATACTGCCACCCTGATACATGACATGACACGGTACACTGTCTTCATAGCCAAGTTCATCAACGATACTTCCATTCTCATCAATAACTGCCACTCCGCCTTTTCCATTTGTTTTGCACAGGGTCACCAGAAAACTGTCTCCCCGGCACAGGTATTTCGGGCTGTCTATTTCACAGAACATTTCAGCAGGTCCAAAACGGCCTTCACTGAAACCGATTTTATATATGCCGCCTTCAGCGTATGTTCCACAGTACAGTGTCGTCATGCGTTTCTGCCTCTCTTTCACGTTCATTCTATCATTTATGCCTTTACCAGACAAATACAGCACCCGGTCTCCCGGGTGCTGTATCATAATTTCTGAAATTAATTTCTGTTGATGTACTTGATAATGTTGGAAGCATTGGCATACTTCTCATAGCCGTCCTGAGTGATGGCGATCAGAGTAGGAGCCTGATTTACTTCAAACTTATTGCACTCATCAACGTTTTCCTCTGCATCAACGATCGTATATTCGATGCCCTTCTTGCCGAGCATGTCCTTGACGATCTTGCAGTTAGGGCAGGTCTTGGTTGTGAACAGTAAGAGCTGTTCAGCCTTTTCAGCTTCCTGCTTTACTTCCTTAACCGGCTTTTCGTTTTCCTTGAAGTTTCCTAAACCGGCAAAGGCATATGTCTTACGATCGAGGAATTCCTGAGCCTTGCCCTTATTCCAGTTCTGTACTGGTCTGTAGTAACCGGTAATACGGCTGTAGACTTCTGTCGGACGTCCGCAGTATGGGCAGGTATCCTGCTCACCGCTGAGGTAACCGTGTTCAGCACATACTGAATATGTCGGTGACATTGTGTAGTATGGCAGACGGTAGTTCTCGGCAATCTTTCTTACCAGTGAAGCTGCGGCCTTCCAGTCAGGCAGTCTTTCACCTAAGAAGGCATGGAAGACAGTACCGGAAGTGTACAGTGTCTGCAGCTGATCCTGGATGTCCAGAGCTGAGAAAATATCATCAGTATAACCTACAGGCAGGTGTGAGCTGTTGGTGTAGTATGGATCACCCATTTCATTGGCTGTGATGATTTCAGGATATTTCTTCTTGTCGATCTTGGCCAGTCTGTATGAAGTGCTTTCAGCTGGTGTTGCTTCCAGGTTATACAGGTCGCCGTACTTTTCCTGATAGTCAGACAGTCTTTCACGCATGAAGTTCAGTACATTGATGGTGAACTGCTGAGTTTCCTCATGAGTCATGTCCTTTCTTAACCAGTTGGCGTTCAGACCGGCTTCGTTCATGCCGACCAGGCCGATGGTTGAGAAGTGGTTATTGAAGGTACCCAGATATCTCTTGGTATAAGGATACAGACCGTTTTCCAGTAACTTGGTTATGACGTCTCTCTTAATCTTCAGTGAGCGTGCACTTAAGTCCATGATTCTGGCTAATCTGTTGTAGAAGTCCTTTTCATCCTTGGCCAGATATGCCAGTCTAGGCATGTTGATGGTTACAACGCCTACTGAACCTGTTGATTCACCTGAACCGAAGAATCCGCCGGATTTCTTTCTTAATTCACGTAAGTCAAGTCTTAAGCGGCAGCACATGCTTCTGACATCGCTTGGCTCCATGTCACTGTTGACATAGTTTGAGAAATATGGAGTACCATATTTAGCAGTCATTTCAAACAGAAGCTTGTTGTTTTCAGTTTCAGACCAGTCAAAGTCCTTGGTGATTGAATAGGTAGGAATAGGATACTGGAAGCCACGGCCGTTGGCATCGCCTTCGATCATGATTTCGATGAA
>JAEEGL010226459.1_pt1 | contig 14197 bp, 7 predicted proteins | sample 9134231 | NCBI WGS metagenome assembly JAEEGL01 (sample SAMN16246548, study PRJNA631951) | gut metagenome | biome: gut microbiome; feature: rumen; material: fiber-attached | host: Bos | place: Iran: Karaj | collected 2018-10 | reverse complement strand
GCAGTTCGTCATGCCGCCCGTGTCGTTCCCCGAGCTCAACGAGAGCAACGGATGCAAGGACGTCATATCCTGCAGCCCGGCGCCCACCAGCGACCTGATGATCAAGAAGCACTACGGCCTGGTGGACAACCCCAAGCTGGCATCTGTCCTGGTGGCGTTCAATAGAATGTGAGCAGTTCAAACCCCCCTCAATCCTCTTATCCGTCCGCCGTCCAGAACAGCCGGGGCGCCATCTCGCCACAATTATAAGCGGAAGTGCAGCCCGTGTCACGATACAGGACTTCACAAGACAGCCGCCCATTTATTCGACAGCACATTGAAAGACATCGACTCAGGTGCTGTCGGGATCTGTCTTCTCCCCCCTCCCCCTTATTCTTTTCAGAATCCCGCTGGCCCATGGAACCCCTTGATCAAGGGCTTTGACGGCCAGCTCCTCCGCCAAATCTAAATTCTTCTCATAACCCCTCCCGTAGTAGTACATCTTGCTCATACGAGCAATCGCCCTAGCATTGCCTTTCGAGGCCGAATTCTCCGCCACTTTCGTCATCTCAGACAGAGACTCCGGAGTATTCAGTTTCCACAAAATGTCGACCAGAGCATTGCTAACAAAAAAGTTGTCAACTACAGCCGGATTACGCATCCAGTCTGCCAATACCTCCAATACGCTCTTTTTCGTATTAGGGGACTCGATCAGCTTCCTCACAGCTTTCCATGCTTCATTATTCTTCTCGACGATTCTTCCACAGACGACAGGAATGATCAAACTAGCCATCGATACGTCCGATGAAATAAAACCGCCATGCATCAGAACGCAGGCGCAATGGAATCCGCGATTAGGATATTTGGAGATCAAATTACAAATCTTGTATTTCTTCAGGTCTTCCGATTCGATTGTTGATATGATCTTATCTAGAATGTCAAAATCTCCTGAATTCGCATACACGACCGCCTTCTTCACTATATTGGCTTCCTTGTCCACCCTCTCCATCAAAAGCCTCTTGCTAGCTTCGTGATGCTCGCTGACCATCCGATTGAAAGCATCCAACAGGTTGTCAGGAACCTTCATCTTTCCGCTAATAGAAGCAACTAGAAATTCAATGACAGGATAGAGGGTTATCCAATCCAAGGCCGAGTGTGGATCCGAGGACGGGGCATAATACAGCCAACTCATGACATTGCCCGACACAGTTATTCCAAATCTGGGCGAAATGGAGATAGCGTCCGCCAGATGCAAATAATGGCGCTCATAATCCACACGGCTAGCTACGTTTATCATTATCAGATAGTCGTTCTCCTGATGCTCCCGAACGATATCAGACACGAAATCTGGATTCTTTACAAGTATCCCGTTAAGCCCTTTTTCCACGGCCTTCTTATAATTCACCGATGCAGGAAGGTATATCTGAGGATTGATTGCAACGACGGTACACCGCTGACCGATTATGGAAGACACCAGGATGGACGCAGTCCCTCCCGATGATGAAGAGAGAAATGTGACTTTAGGCGCTTTGATTCCGGATGCTTTGATTATCGAACATATTAAGTCGCCTGTAGAAACCCACATGGGCCTTTCTTCGGTTCCTCCTCCGAACCATCCGTATCTCAATCCATGTTGAAATATCATCGGATCGTCGATGCATACCATCGATGCGTCGGTGTATTCAGTATAAGTCCACCTGGAAAAGCGGGGGCCCCCTTCACGGTTACTCCCGTATACCCCTCCTGTAAGGGAGACTATCACCCTGTCGCTCTCAGAAAACCTGTCACACAGCAAAAAATGGAATTGGATGCCTTCCAATTCAGCAACATACTTTCCAGTCGTTATCGGGCTGCGCAGATCCCATGAGACCTCTTCGTAATCAGAAATCCAAGTGGGCTTCTTCATCTGGATCAAATCCACTGAGCCGCTGACCGTCCTGTCCAGTTTCGGATTATATTGCATCTAAAGCACCTACACTGTGGATCTCCATGCACATTGGCTTACTTCTACCTCGTCAAGCCTTCTTCTCAAGGAACTTGACAATTTTCTCCACGTCTATGTCTTTGATCCTTACATGGCTGCGAACCAAGTCGCTCGGGAACCTCATCGGCTCTTTGTACAGATTACCTAATACTTTAGCCGGGTTGTGCGGACCGGGAAGAACCAGATCTTCAAACTTCATGTCTACGGTCGGGAAGATGTCGTCGTAATCGAATATCTTCTTCTTGCGACCGACGCCGGGATTGTCCATGGTCATGGCCACGGCGGTTCCGCCCTCTCCGCCCATATCGGACTTGAACGAGTTCTTGTAGCTCCTGTATACATCCTTGATCCTCTTATCTTCCAAGGGATCGACGCCTTTCTCCAAATCTTCGGCTGCTAGCCTGTTGACCTTGGTCCTGAAGCCGTTGGAGTAATCGGAATACCTCTTCTGCCCCAAGGCGTCCGAAGAGGACACGCGATCTAGGATCATGATATCAAGGAAGGTATTGACTCCCTTCATCCTCAGATGGACGTGGTGATAGCACTGAACCACCTCTTCGGCATGCAGATAGAGCTTGCTTATGATCTTGAACGGAGAATCGCTGTCGAAGACGGTCTTCAATCTCTCGTAGTCGTCGCGCATCATGTAGTAGTCCACATCATCATCCCAAGGGACGAATCCGCCATGACGATAGGCCCCAAGCAGGGTTCCGCAGGATATCACGTACGAGATCCCGTTGGATTTACATATGTCATCGAACGCCTTCATCATGACCTTCAGGACGTCATGTACGCCCTCGAGACCGTTCTTGCTGACTCTCAAGGAGGAAAATACATCCTTCAAGTCGTCATCGGCTATAACCCCTGATTCCAGAGACGAATCCAGAATCCCATTCAAAGTGCTAGCCACGACTTTCGAAGTGAGAACAACATCGTCCTCGTGCCCCATCCTTGCGTCCAAAAGAGCCTGACAATCACTTATTATCGTGCCTTTGGCGTCCGAAGCCTTAACAATGGCATCCCCGTATGTGAAATCTGTTCCCAAGAAGACTTCCACCATGCCTGAAACAAGATGAGACTTGCCTAATGCCGACAAATCGGTCATCCACGCCAGTTCCGTCTCGAAGACCTTCAGAAGCTTGACTTTCGACACGATGTCGCCATCGAAATAGGAAAGCAGGAGGGCCATCTCCAACAGGTCTTTCCAATTCGTCCCCCTGTCGATTTCCGCCACGAGTCCGGCCACGGCGGCTCTTGTATCCGCATCATCATTCAGACAGCACATCCTGGCAAGGTACATCCTGTCATCCGGATTCGTCGGGACGCAACCGTCGCAAATGGCGCGTCTGACCAGGACGTCCGCGAAGACATCATCCTTTTCCATCCCGATCCCCTCGTGATGGGCCTTGATGACGCGTATCAGCGCCGGCACGCTGCCAGCATCGGCGAAATAGTCCAAAGAATGGACCAGGCTTGAAATACCCTTAGGATCGGACGATCTATTCAACGCCAGATCGAAAAGACGGACAGTAGAGTTGCAAGCGTCGTCCCTCGCCGTTTTAAACTCCGTGTTCATCGCGACGATCTTCTTCAGCTCGGTCCTCGCCCAGGGAACGCCCTGCCTGGAAGCCATGGACATCCACCGCTCGGCCTCGTCCAGGTCCTTCTCGTATCCCTTGCCGTTCAGGTACATCCTTCCAATGCGAGCCATCGCCCTGGGATTCCCGTCCGCCGCCGAATTCTCGGCCACGACGACCATCTCCGCATAATCCTCCGGCGTACCCAGCCTCCACAGTATGTCGACCAACGCATTGCTGACGAAGAAGTTCCTGACGATCTCGGGATTGCGCATCCAGTTCGCCATGACACGCAGGGCGTCCTCCCTGGTCTTCGGACTCTCGACGAACTTCCTGACGGCCTTCCAGCATTCCTGGTTCTTGTCTACTATCTTGGAGCATACGACCGGGACCAGCAGCTCGGCCATGTCCTCATCTATCCTTGAGTTGTTCTCAGACATCAATGAGCATGCCGCATGGAAGCCCTCTCCCGGATGGTCGAAAATAAACTCGCATACCTTGGACTCCTTAAGCTCGAACCGCGTATAGGGGGACTTGAGCTCTTCATTCAGAAGGGTGTAATCCCCTGCCTTGGCGGCTTTCAAGGCCTTTTTCAATCCGCCACTGGACTCCTCCGAAGTCCCCTTCCCGCTTTTATCCGTCATGTCGTGTGCCTCCGATTGCAGTATTCAATGATCGCGTGCCGCGGGTCACCACCCGCTCAGACATCTCCTTACCTCTTCCAGGTCATAGCCCTCATGCTGAACATGGCTACGAAGCAACAGGTCCCCGGGGAACTTCATAGGCTCGGAATACAGATTCACCAGCACCTTCATGCAGTTGCGCGGAGCGGGGAGGGTTATGTCCTCGAATTCCAAATCGACGGTCGGAAAGAGGTCGTCATAATAGAATATCTTCCTCTTCCTGCCGATTCCAGGATTGTCCAACGTTAGCGCGACGGCGGTCTTCCTATCCCCGTTCATATCGTCCTTGAACGACCCCTTATACTTCTCGAACGCATCCAATATCCTCGCATCCCTGGATGGGTCCTTCCCTTTCTTGAGGTCTTCCTCGGTCAAACGGTCCATGGCCGCACGGAAATTGGAGACGTATCTGGAATACTTCTTGAAGCCTTCTTCGTCCGCCGACTCCACGTAATCCAAAATCATCAGATCCAAGAACATCGGGGAGGTGGATGATTTGAGATGAAGGTGGTTGTAATAAGACACTTTATGAGGCTCCTCCATGTAGACCTTGCTCGAAAGCCTGAACGGAGAGCCCGTCTCCAGGACGCCCTTCAGTTTCTCGAAATCGTCGCGCAATATATAGAAGTCGGCGTCGTCATCCCAAGGAACGAAGCCCTTGTGGCGGTAAGCCCCGAGCAGGGTTCCGCAGGATATCATGTAGTTTATGTCGTTGGACTTGCAGACGCGATCAAAGGCCGCCATCATCTCCTTGATTCCTTCATGCACGGCATAGTACCCACCATCCTGAATCTTCAGGGAAGAGAATAATCCGACGTAGTCGTCGTCATCGATTATCCTAGCGTCCCTCGACTCCTCCAGCATCCTGTTCAAAGTCTTCGAGACGACTTTCGAATTGATCAGAATGTCCTCACTGAACGCCGCTTTGGCGTTGATCAGGACCTGGCAGTCCTCCGCCAGAAGGCTCTTAGGATCCTTAGCCCTTCCGACAACATCGCGATACGTGGAGGGAAGCCCCAGATACGTCTCGAAGAGGGAAGTGAGCAGATAGCCTTTAGACGAGGCGGAAAGGGCGTTAGTCAATATCGCTCCTGACTCGTACAGCCTCATCTTCTTGAGGACTGCGGGGAGGTCTCCGTCCTCATACGACAACTTGACCGCGATTTCATACAGATCCTTCCCGTAGGCCTTTTTGTCCAGATTGGATACGAGGCTCATCGCCGTTTCACGCCCATCAGACATACCAGTGCAGATCTTAGCAAGCGCCAGCCTTCCTTCCGCATCGTCGAAGCCGTCGGTGATGGACTCTACGGCCTTGCGGGCCCACATCTGCGACCTAGCCTCATCCTTTTCAACGCCTATCCCGTTGCCGTACGCCTTGGATATGCGTATCATAGCGGAAGGGTTCCCTGCCTCGGCGTAGTATTCTATGACTTTCGTAAGGCCATCGAGATCATGGCGGTCGTCAGAAGATTTCAGAACCTTGTTGTAAAACCTGATGGCCGACTTCGACGCTTCGTCCCTGGCCTGGAAGACCGATGCCTCGCTTTTGGCACGCTCCGCCTTCATCCTCTCGATGACCTTGAGGTCGGAATTGGCCCAGACAAGATTGGCCTCAGCGGCTTTCTTCGCCCACTCCTCGGCTTTATCCAGGTTCTTACGGAACCCCTTCCCGTTCATGTACATCCTGCTGAGGCGGCCCATCGCCTCCGGGCTCCCCCCGGCGGCAGACTCCTCCGCAACCTTGGTCATCTCGGAAAGCTCCTCTGGAGTCCCTAGCCTCCAAAGGACGTCGACCAGAGCGTTGGCTACGAACCTATTGTCAAGTTTTCCAGAACTGCGCATCCACTCCGCTGCCTTGCGGAGGCAGCAATCCTTGGTAGACGAACGCTCGATGAATTTCCTGACCGCCGCACGGCTCTCCTCGTTCTTCTCCATCGCGTCCTCGCACACTACGGGGAACAGAAGCCCCGTCATGTCGGCATCGGATGTGATGTATCCGCTGGAAAGCAGAACGCAACCTGCGCGAAGACCTTCCTTCGGGTGTCTAGCTATCGCCTCGCAAACGCCCGTTCTCCGGAGGTCGGACTCGCTGTACCAATTCTGGAGGGCATCGACGACGGGGCTGAAATCCCCGTCTTCGGCCTCCCTCAATGCATCTTCCAATTGATTTACCAAATACTCCACAGAACCACATCCGCCTTATCCTCGAACCGAAACGCTGACGATGAAAATGCATGGGGGCCGGACGACGGACGACGCTGAAACGTCAAACCATCCCGCCCATGATCCACTCGACCGTCTCCCTGCGCTTCTCCTCGAGGGTTGCCTCGACCTTATCGTAATCTATGCTCTGATTCAGAACCGGGGACTCGACCGCCTGGTCTATGCTATCGAACAGACGATCCCCCAGACCTAGCATCGACAGCATGGTATCTATCCTCCCCCCTCCGCCGGAGGCGTTCCTCGTGATCACGACAAACGGTTTTCTGAACAATATGGCCAAGGCGGCCGCATGATACGAGTCGGTCAAGACAAACGAGGATTCCATGATGGATTTGATCCAATTTGCCACGGTATGCACCTGAGTCACCGGGCCGCCGGCGCTTTTACCGGGATCGAACAACGAGGTGCAGACCTTGACGGCCCCCATCCCCACAGCCTCGTATAACTTCTCATCTCCGACAAGATTCTCCGGATGGAGCGCATAACTGAGCACGTACCAATTTGGAAAGTTCGCCTTGGAGCCCTCCACGAGATCCTCGAAGATCCTCTGATCGCACAGGAAAATCGGATCAAGCACTATCTTCGCCTTCATCCCGTCCTTTTCGAGCATCTTCTTGGAATTCTGGTCGCAGACGGATATCTTCCCTATCTTCTTCAGGATTCCCTTGAGCCTGCCGTATTCCGTGTTCGAACCGAAATAAACCTTGGACCCGAAGGAGGAGGCGACAGCGACCTTGTTCCTCCAAGAAGGGGCGAAATCCAACGAATAGCATTCCGCCGTGCTTTGGCCTATGATCCTCCTGTCCCATATCGGCCCAGGCCCGGAGACAAGATTGTAAACCATCATGGACGCGTTCGCCTGATCCTCGACGGTCTTGCACCATCTCATGGTGCTGCCAGGCACATATGCGCCCTCTAAAAGAACAGGATCGGAAGGATGGCCTGGATAGTCGCTTCTATCCTCTATCATCACGACTTCCTTGCCCATGTCCTTGAACATCGAATAAAGCGCATAATACGAGGTCTCTCCCCCGTAATCCTCGACACGCCACAGCCCGGTTATTCCGACGTCATACTTGCCCTATAGGCAATAGCCTGCAGACTCGCCGACGGGACGTCCCTTTTCGACCATGCCGAAGAACCTTCCCCTGGAAGGATGCATAGAGTCGGTCAATCCTAATCCGCCATCATACTCGACGAAATCCGCCGGTATCTGCCTGCAATAGCTTAACGAAGACCGGATTCCCTCGATCATCGATCCGCCCTTGTCCGTATTCACCAAGGCCGCGCACATCGAATCGCCGTCATCGACGTCGTTCAGAATCTTCAACGCCCCATGCAGATCCGTCAGAGAGAGATCGCCGCCCCTTGGCAATCCTGCGAACCGGCAACCGTAACAAGCCGAATCAGCCATAAGGGATTCGTCACAAGCACGCAGGTATCCGTCGCATGCCTCGGTCTTCACTCTCCCGTCTGCATATTCCACGGCCACGGCGCCTTCGGACGACCCCTTGGGGTTGAAGGACAATTTTTTCAGACCGCCGAATTCAGACAAGCCGAAGAGGTATTCGCGATAAACCTTGCCGGCCGGACGGCCTTTACAGACGACATCGACCGTATAGAGGTGGTCGCTGCCACCCAGATAGTTGTTCAACGCGGCGACATGACATGGAGGGGCCAGGAATAGGACGTCCTTCCCTTCTTCTATTTTCTCCTTCACAGACTCGTAGATTCCACGGACCTCCCCGGGAACGTAACGGGGGTCCGCCATCATATCTATGGCCGACATCTCATCTGTAAGCACATATACGGGGTTCATGTCGTCGTCGAACGCCGCTCCGCAGATCAATCCCCCGCGGGACAGCATCCATTTGAAAAGCATGGCGACAGCGTCCATCAGCCCGGACTTCATAGCGACGCAACCGGGTGAATCCTTTCCAGAGGAAGTACCGACCAGCTGCGGACACACCGCAAAACACTGCCCACATGACACGCATACCTCCGTACGTACCGTTGCCCTGTAACACCCTTCATCGTCAAGCACCATGGAGACGGATCCGTGAGCGCAGACGGCGTCACATGCAAAACATCCTATGCATCCTCTTCCAGACTCGACCAAACCCGTCAAGACGTTTTGGGGCATGGTGCGCCATTATCATATGGTATTAATACCTTGACTCCAGCCATACCATGCGTCCACAACCTGGAAACAGGCCCACATCCCTCATGCTGAACAGACAAATCCAGATAGGCCAGCGGGTAATCTGACGCCGAGGACATCCCGCGCCAAGATAAGCATTAATACAAACACCCAATTCTTCAAACATGGGCTCCAACGTCGTCGAAAGCCTATTCGAGAAAAAAAGGCTCTGCATATCATGTTATGCATGCGTATCGGCATGCGAAAGCGATGCCATACGCATGGTGGAAGACGACAACGGATTCCTTAGGGCGACCATCGCAGGCGATTGCATCAAATGCGGAAAATGCCTTCCCGTTTGTCCCCAACTGATTCAAACGGACAAACATGATGACGAGCCCAATCTATGCTTGCTGAAGCCATCCGATTCGACGTCCGGCCTCCACCCCGGGACCATTGCCGTTCTCGCCAAATGGATCATTTCCCGCGAGGGCCTCATCTGCGGACCTCTCATGAAGAGCGACCTGAACGTATCCATGTCGCTGACCGGCGACCTGTTCTCCATGTCGAAGATACAGAGCTGCTCTTACGCCTACATAGATGCGGAGGACACCTACAAGAACGTGAAGGACACCATTGATTCTGGGCGCGAAGTCCTATTTATCGGACTTCCCTGCCAGGTTCAGGCCGTTAAGGCATTCATCGGCGACTCAGCCCTTCTCTTCACCGCCGACATTGCATGCAAAGGACAGCCATCCCCAGTCATCTACCAGAAATACCTGGAGGAGATAACCTCTGAAAAACCGGTTAGACAAATACGCTTTGAGCCGAAAGGAAAGCCGGACGGAACCCTGGAGGTGATGTACGATGACGGCTCCGTCTCGACCTCCTACGACAACCCCTACATAAGGGCGCTCGACCGCAACCTGATTGTGAACCAAGCATGCGCCTCATGCAGGATACCAGGACGTTCTGGCACTGGCGATATAACGATAGGGGATGCGGAAAGATTCAAAATGCTTACCGTGGGCCTTACGGCCCCTGAAAAGGCCATAACGTTCACCTCCAATACCAAGAAGGGGGAGACCATCAGGGAGGGCGTGGCTGCATCCTCGATGATGGACACCTACATGGTTTCGTTAAAACGCGACGCCTCCAAATCCCAAAAGAAAGACCTCCACCTGGGATGGATAAGGATGATGAACATGGTAAACCGTGGCATCCCCTTCGACAAGGCTGCAGGATACTGCATGAAATGGAAGTTCGACATAGGGATCGTGGGCCCGTGGCGTTCAGACGAATACGGGACGGCGCTGTCTTATTACGCCCTTTACAACATGGTGAAGGACATGGGCATGGAGCCCATTCTCCTGGATCGGAGACGCGACACCAAAGGCGCTCCGTCCAGCCCCAGAATTCTAGAGAAGAAGTATCCGTTCTATTCCATATCCAAATGGTACTCGAACATTCAGGACCAAATTGAGATCAACAACAGAGTCGTCCGCTTCGTGGTCGGACCTGGAAGGGTCTGGAAGGAGGCGGCCTCGGATCGGGACGTGGCATCATACCACATGCTGGACTTTGTAGAAGACGGCAAGAGGATGGCATCGATATCGTCCTCCGTGTCAAAGGAGGACGAGGGCCCCGTCGGGCCGATGGTCGGCGCCCTCAGAAGATTTGCAGAAGTCTCGACGAGCGACGGCGATTCTGCATCCTTCCTCGAGGACGAGGGCATCAGCGCAGAAACCGTTCTGGATCCTGTCCTCCTATGTGATACGGACCATCTCAAAGCGCTCTACGAATCGGCGAATCTGCCCCTTCCGGAACAGTTCGTTTTCAACTACATGATCGAACCGGACAACTTTATCGGGATGGAATCCTTCTACGACGTGCTTGGATACGGGCCTATAACGATATCGGGGCCTGGTCACGCTGACAAGAAGAGACGCGATTATCCCGTCACCGCGATAGGATCCGTTGAAAATTGGATCAGATGCATAAATGATTCGGCCTTCGTGCTGACTGACTCGTACTATGCGGTCTTGTTCGCCATCCTCTTCAAGAAGCCCTTTATCGCCATAGTGAACGATTCCAAGAACGAGGCGGAGGCAAGGAGGATATCATGGATCCTCGACTGCTTGGAACTAGACAGCCGTGCGTTCAAAACCGTCTGGGAGGCTTCCGAATCGAACACCCTTCGCGAGAACATAGAATACGACTCCGTCTATCAGATTCTGAACGGGATGCAGAGGAGATCGCTGGAATGGATAGAGCGCGCTCTCGATGCGCCCGTGTCCATTTCGGATCGCTATTGACGCGGCCCCGGTCACCACATCTCCAGAGCATCCTTGAGCCAGCGCAGGGAATCCTTCCTGTACTCTTCGAGCCTCCTGCCGACCATTCCGAAGTCTATGGGCTTGGTCAGCGCGCCGGCGTCCATAGCCTCGTCCGAGGTCTTGAACAGCCTGCTCTCGAGCTTGAACATCTTCAGGAGGGAGACGAAGCGATCTATGCCCGTATCCTCCGTCATGTTGCCATAGATCGCGATGAACGGCTTCTTCAGAACGATCGCTACCGCGACCGCATGGAACGAGTCTGTGACCACGTATTCGCATTCCATCAGGGCCTTCATCCAATTCTCGACCGTCCTGGCGTTCATCAGCAGGTACGGGTGCTCGTCCTCCATGTTGATATCGGGGCCGCCCATACTTATGACCTCCTTGCCGATCTCCTTGGACAACCTGAGCGGATTCAGATGCATCCCTACGTGTCTGACGAAGCAGAGGGCGAAATGCTCGGGATACGTGATGGTGGCGTTCTTCACCAGGTCCTTGTAGTGCTTCACGTCGCAAAGCATCACGGGATCCAGGACATGCTTGGCCTTGATTCCGAAGCCTGCACATATGTCGACTCCGGACGATTCACGCACAGAAACATGATTAATCCTCTTCAAAAGCTTCACATGGTTCTCCTTCTCTGGAGTGTCGACAACGTAATACGTCTTCCCGAATGAGGAGGAATAGGCCACGGTGTTGCGCCACGGAACCGCGAAATCCAACGTATAGCAGCCCATTATCCCGCTGTTTATCAGGTTCGGGTTCCATACCTGGTCGGATCCCACCATGATCGTATAGACCCTGTGGTTGATCTCCCTCTGCCTCTCTATGTCGGTATACCACGGAGCGACGTTGTACCACGGGTATTTGGTCTCCAGACGCGTAGGCCCCAACGGAGAGCCCTTGGTCATCTTCGGATCGCATGCCTCTATCATGACGGGCTCCAGTCCCAGGTCCAATATGACGTGATACAGGGCGTAATAGGTCAGGTCCCCGCCATAATTGAGGACGCGCCAGAATCCAGTCAATCCCACATCATACCTCCTCTTGAGGCAATACGTCACGGACTTGGACACTGAATGCCCGCGGTCCAGCATATAGTAGAGCCTCGGAGACATCACATCCCCGTTACGAACCGAATTGAATCTGTTGAAGCGCTTGAGGAAGCTGAAGCGGACCTTCTTTATGAACGAGGCGCAGCCTCTGAGAACTTCCAGCATCTCCCTCCCGTTCTCGTTGTTCACCACGACGCAACTAAGGCCCCTGCGTCCGTCATAGTCATGGAGAAGCTTGTCGTACTCCCAGAAATCGCCGATGGTCATGTCTCCCGGCCTTGGGGACGGGGCGAAGCGACAGTCCATGCAAGACGCGTCCTTGTAGAGATCGCGATTGAATCCCTGGAAGTAAGGATCGTTGTATATGACCTCGCGGCTCTCTTTCTCGCCATCCTTGTAATCGACCACCAACGTCCCGTAAGGTACGGACTTATCCCTGAAGGACAGGTTCGTAATCTTCCTGCCTTTGGATATCTCCTTGAGATACTGCTTGTACACCATCTTGGACGGAGTCCCCGCACACAGAAGGTCTATGGTATACAGCCTCTGGTTGTCTCCCACGTAATTCTTAAGAGCAGCGACGTGACACGGGAGTCCTGAAAACAACACCGTCTTCCCGGACTTCAGCAGCCCCGACACCTCCCCGTACACGCCACGCATCTCGCTTAGGACGTACTTGGATCCGCGCATCCTGTCGACGATCTGCGAATCGTTGGTCACCTTGTAGACTACGTTCATATCGTCATCGTAGACGGCTCCGCAGACGTATCCGCCATTCATGATGATCCATTTGGCCAGCGTTATGAACGCCCCTCCGGAGGAGCTTCCAGATAACAAGTCGGAACCGGCCGCGAAGGCGTAGCACTCCGGGTCGGACGTGTTCTTGGTCGTATATTCAACCTGCGGGCAAACCTCGGTGCACCTGCCGCAATCTTTGCAAAGCTTCGGGCTGATGGAGCATTTGTAAAAACCTCTGCTATCCAAGTTGATGGTAATCGCCTTTCCAGAGCAAACGCTCTCGCACGCAAAGCATCCGGAACAATGCTTGTTGCTATCATGAAGCTTGGACAGAACACGGACCATGCTCGCGGTACGTCCATCCAGAAATAAATTGTTTGCGAGAAACTGGCCTCGCCACAAAATCAACAGGCGATCAAAGTTCCAACGCATCCTCAAGCCAGTCGTGGCATTCCTTGCGCAACGCGAAAAGCTTGGCCTCGACGGCATCGTAATCGATCGCCCTCCTCGGCGCTCTGGCGGCTATGGCGTCCGCCGTGGTTTTGAACAGGCGATCCTCCAGGCCAAGGACGTGCAACAGGGAGGACATCCTGCCGGTGCCGGTATCCTCCGCCATGCGCCCGTAGACCGCTATGAACGGCTTCTTGAACAATATAGCAACGACCGTAGCGTGGAACGAGTCCGTAAGAACGAAACTCGAAAGATAAATGGACTTCAACCAGTTCTCCACGTTGTTCACATTGTACATCGGATATCCCACGTCTTCGTCATAGTTCATGTCAGGGCCTCCGACGTTGATGGCCTGCATCTTCAGATACTTGGACATGGCCATGGGGTCCATATGGACGTTCACGTGCCTGATGAAGGCCACCATGTACTTTTCGGGAAACGTCATCGTGGCCTTTTCCATAAGATTCTCGAAATGCCTCCAGTCGCACAACAAGACGGGATCCAGAACATGCTTGGCCGTGATTCCGAATTTGGCACATATGTCGACTCCGGAGATCTCGCGGACGGAGACGTGCTTGATCTTCTTCAGAAGCGCCACATGCTCCTTCTTCATAGGAGTGTCGTCCTCGTACGTCACCGCCCCGAAGGACGACGCGTACGCCACAGTATTGCGCCAGGAATATGCGAAATCCAAGGAGTAGGTCTTCAGACCCTCGAAGCCGAGAAGCCTGGGATTCCATACCTGGTCCGAACCCACGAGGATGTTCTTGACGCGAAGATTGATCTCCATTTGCTTCTCCCTGTCAGGATACCAAGGGGCCTTGCTGAACTCCGGATACTTGGTGATCATGCGGAAGGGACCAGGAGGAATCCCGGTCTCCACGGGATTGCAGACCTCGACGAATATCGGCTCCAGCCCCATGTCCAGCAGTACGTTGTACAACGCGTAGTAGGTCAGGTCGCCGCCGTAGTTCATGACGCGCCAGAACCCGGTTATTGCGACGTCGTACTTCGCAGTGATGGCGTAGT
>JAEEGL016930375.1_pt1 | contig 14198 bp, 13 predicted proteins | sample 9134231 | NCBI WGS metagenome assembly JAEEGL01 (sample SAMN16246548, study PRJNA631951) | gut metagenome | biome: gut microbiome; feature: rumen; material: fiber-attached | host: Bos | place: Iran: Karaj | collected 2018-10 | reverse complement strand
GTGCGCATCCAGTCCACCTCCGGCACTACCGGCAAGCGCGTGGTCGCTTTCTACACCCAGGCGGACATTGACCTGTGGGAGGACTGCTGCGCCAGGGCCATCGTGGCGGCGGGCGGCACCAACGAGGACGTGTGCCAGGTCGCCTACGGTTACGGCCTGTTCACCGGCGGCCCCGGCCTCAACGGCGGCAGCCACAAAGTCGGGTGCCTCACCATCCCCACCTCCAGCGGCAACACCGAGCGCCAGATCATGTTCATCCGCGACCTGAGCGCCACCATACTGTGCTGCACGCCCTCCTATGCCGCGTATCTGGGCGAGACCATGAAGGAAATGGGCCTGGGCCCGGACGATATTCCCCTAAAGGCGGGCATATTCGGCGCGGAGGCCTGGAGCGAGGAGATGCGCCGAGACATACAGGCCACCCTGGGCATCAAGGCGTACGACATCTACGGGCTCACGGAATTGAGCGGCCCCGGCGTGGCCTTCGAATGTTCCGCCCAGGCAGGCATGCACATCAACGAGGACCACTTTATCGCCGAGATCATCGACCCCGTGACCGAAGAAGTGCTGCCCGAAGGCCAGCAGGGCGAACTCGTGTTCACCGCCCTGACCAAGCGCGCCTTCCCGCTGATCCGTTACCGCACCCGCGACATCTGCGTGCTCTCGCGTGAAAAGTGCCCCTGCGGGCGCACCCACGTCAAAATGAGCAAGCCCCGGGGCAGGAGCGACGACATGCTGATCATCAGGGGCGTCAACGTGTTCCCCAGCCAGATCGAGACCGTGCTGCTCAACCAGGGCTACCCCGCCAACTACCAGATCATAGTGGACAGGGTCAACCACACCGATACCCTTGACGTGCAGGTGGAGATGACTCCCGAAATGTTCACCGACAACATGGGCGAGATCGCCGCCCGCCAGAAGCTGCTTGTGGAAGGGCTGCGCTCCATGCTGGGCCTGACCGCCAAGGTGACCCTGGTGGCGCCCAAGAGCATCGTCAGAAGCGAAGGCAAGGCCGTGCGCGTGATAGACAAGCGCAAGATTTAGGAGGCAGAAATGGTACGACAGATCAGCGTATTCCTCGAAAACAAGGCCGGAGCCCTGGCGCAGATGACCCGGGTGCTGGCGGACAACAACATCAATCTAAGGGCGTTTTCCCTGGCCGAAGCCAGCGATTTCGGCATCGCCCGCCTGATAGTCAACGACGTGTACCTTACCAGCACCGTGCTCAAGGAGAACGGCTTCGTGCTGGCGGTGGCGAACGTGCTGGCAGTGGCCATGCCCGACGCCCCCGGTGGCCTGGCTCACGTATTGGAGTGCCTTAAAGACGCGGGCGTGAATGTAGAGTACATCTACGCCTTCACCTCAGATAAGCCCGGCCAGGCGTACATGATACTGCGGCCCGACGACGAATCCACCGCAATGAAAGCCCTGCGCGGCGCGGGCATCCGCCAGGTCGAGCAGGAAGAATTGAGCGAGATGTGAGCTCGCCTGAGCGCACGCTTACAGCGGTCCCGGTCCCCATGCGGCACTGGGACCGCTTTTTGCATCTCGCTTTATTGCCTAATGTGCAGCGCTGTTGTATACTGTAAAAGAAAACTACGATCACAGGCAGGGAACAATGGGAAACTATCTTGTTACGGGCGCGGGCGGCGGCATGGGAAAGGCCATTTGCGCACGGCTTATCGACGAAGGCCACCGGGCATGGGGGCTCGACCTTAACGAGGCCGAAGGTATCATAAAAACAGACATCACAGACGCGCAGAGCGTGCTGGCGGCTTGCGAACGCGTCAAGACCGAGGCAGGCAGTCTGGACGGCATCATCCACGCCGCGGGGGTGTACGACATGAACTCACTGGTCGAGATGCCGGAAGATGACATCAAGCGTGATATAGACGTAAACCTGCTGGGCGCCTTCAGGGTGAACCGGACGTTCCTGCCGCTGCTGGGCGGGCACGGGCGGGTCGTGATCATATCCAGCGAGCTGGCGCCCCTGCATCCGCTGCCGTTTACGGGCGTGTACGCCGTAACGAAGACCGCCCTGGAGCAGTACGCGGCGGCGCTCAATATGGAACTGCAGCTGCTGGGCCACCGTGTGATAGTGATCCGCCCCGGCGCGGTGAACACGGGCATGCTGCCCGCTTCCACCCGAAAACTGGACGAGTTCTGCGAGCATACGCGCCTTTACAGGCTGAACGCCGCCCGCTTTAAGCGCATAGTAGACAGGATAGAGGCGCGCAGCGTGCCCCCGGAGAAGATCGCCTCCGTAGTCAGCAGAGCCCTCTCCTCCACGCGCCCGCGGCTGGTCTATAACGTAAACCACAACCCGCTTTTGCTGCTGATGAACGTTCTGCCCCAAAAGGCACAGTTGGCTATTATCCGCAGGATACTAAAATAGAAAATGGACGGGCAGTGCCCGTCCCCTTGCATCATGTAAGCTTATTCGTCCCCCAGGTTTCTGAGCGCGTCTACTATGGCGGTCTTGGAATTGGTCTTATCGTCCTTGAACTTTATTATCCTGGCGGGGACCCCGGCAACCACCGCGTTGTCCGGCACGTCCTGGGTCACTACGGCGCTCGCGGCAACCACTGCGTTTTTGCCCACCTGCACGCCCTCCAGCACCACGGCATTGGCGCCCACCAGTGTGCCGTCGCCTATCACCACCGGGGTCGCGCTGGCAGGCTCTATCACCCCGGCCAGCACCGCGCCCGCGCCGATGTGGCAGTTTTTGCCCACCATCGCCCGGCCGCCCACCACGGCGTTCATGTCTATCATGCTGCCTTCGCCTATCACGGCGCCGATATTAATCACCGCGCCCATCATGATGACCGCCCTGTCGCCTATCTCCGCCCTGTCGCGGATGTACGCGCCGGGCTCTATGCGGGCGTTGATGCCGGAAAGGTCGATCAGCGGCACTGCGGAATTGCGCCGGTCCAGCTCCAGAACGCAATCTTCAATAAGCCCGCTGTTGCGCTCCAGCCAGTCCCTGACCTCGCTGAGCTCCCCGAAGATCACGTTGCCGAAGTGCCTTAAGTTTTCAAAATCCGGCTCTCCGGACGCCCGGAAATACAGCTTGACCGGTGTCTTTTTGGGCGCGTTGGCGATGAAAGAGATTATCTCCTGAGCGTTCATAGCGTGTCCTTCATAAAGTCGTCCATGGTGTACAGCCCCGCGCTTTTGCTGCCCAGCCACTTTATGGCTCTGAGCGCGCCCAGGGCGAAGATGCGGCGGCTTTCGGCAAAGTGCCTGAACTCCAGCGTCTCGTTATCGCCGAAGAAGTTCACCGAGTGCTCCCCCGCCACGGTGCCGCCCCGCAGCGCGTGGATGGCGATCTCGCCTCCCCGCTCCCCCGTGCGGCCCTGGCGGCCGTAGATCACGGGCTTGCCCCTGCCGTCGTCGGCGGCGTCTCTGAGCATAAGCGCGGTGCCGCTGGGCGCGTCCGCCTTTTTGCGGTGATGGGTCTCGACTATCTCTATGTCGAAGCTCTCACCCAGCGCCCTGGCCGCCATGCGCACGGCGGACTTTAATACCGCCACGCCCAGGGAATAATTGGCTTCCGCCATCACGGGCACCAGGCGGGACAGCTCCCGTATCTTGTTTTTCGCATCGGCGCCCAGCCCCGTGGTACCTATGAGCAGGGGGCAGTTATACTTCCTCGCCAGGGCTAAGGAAGTGTCCAGGCCTTCCGGCAGGGAAAAGTCCAGTATGCCTTCCGGCGCGGTCTCCCCCGTCCACGGGGGCAGAAGCGGATCTACTTTGCCAATTATCTCCAGTTCCGGGTCGCCGGACACGATCTCCTCTATCATGCGGCCCATGCGCCCGTAGCCGTTCAGCAGCAGCTTCATATTCAGGCCCCCATAAGGCCGTACTCCTTAAGCACGGCGATCATCTTTTCGTGATTGGCGGGTTCCATCTCGCACAGGGGCAGGCGCAGGGGCCCGACCTCCATGCCCATAAGGTTCATGGCTTCCTTTACGGGGATGGGGTTCACTTCCATGAACAGGGCGCGCACCAGCTTCAGGTACTTGAGCTGCAGCTCGCGGGAGGTCTTTACGTCGCCCTCCAGGAAGGAAGTTACTATCCTGCGGGTCTCTTTGGGCACCACGTTGGCCAGCACGCTTATCACGCCCACGCCGCCCGCGGCCAGCACAGGGGCGATGATGTCGTCGTTGCCGCTCAAAAGCTGGAAGTCGGGGCCAGCCAGGTGGGCGATGTTCATAAAATAGCTCATGTCGCCGCTGGCTTCCTTGAGGCCCACTATGTTCCTGTGCGCGGCCAGCTTCTCAACGCTGGCGGGAGACAGCGCGCAGCCCGTCCTGCCGGGCACGTTGTACACGATTATGGGGCAGTCGACCCTGTCCGCCACGTAGGTAAAGTGCTTTACCATGCCCGTCTGATTGGCCTTGTTGTAGTAAGGGGTTATGAGCAAAAGCGCGTCCACGCCCAGTTTGGCGTAGGCTTCGCTCTTCATAAGCGCAGTCTGGGTGTCGTTGGAGCCCGCGCCCGCGATCAAAAGGCACCTGCCCTTTACCGTTTCCAGCGCGCAGCGGACCACGTCCTCGTCTTCCTCGTGGGTCATGGTGGAGCTTTCACCGGTGGTGCCCAGCACCACTATGCCGTCCGTGCCTGCCGAGATCTGGAACTCGATCAGCTCCTGCAGCTTGTCGAAGTTCACAGAGCTGTCGGCCCTGAAGGGGGTTATAAGGGCTACGTGAGAGCCGCTAAGATCCATATCAGTATCCTCCCGATGCAAAATCTGCTAAAAAATCTCCCGCCGGGACAGCCGACGGGAGACGCTGTATAGCCGTTTTCTCCTCGATAGCTCTCCCGCTTCCGTGAAGCGGACAGTGCGGCGGATATTCTCCGACGCACCACCCCGGGGAACATACCTGCTCCCGGGATTCGGCGGAATCGCCCTTCCCTCGGCTCTGGCGCCTGTCGGCTCGCCGGGGGTACATCTTTTCCGCGCCTCTATCCGGGCATCATTATATGCGAGTCACGGCGCGATTTCAACATCTTTACCTTTATTTAGCAATTTGCTCCGTTAAAAATGGTATAATCCTGGCAGATAACTGTCCGGATGGAGAGATTATGGCCGATAGATTCGCCGCCTTCGTGGTATCGCACCGCAAGGGCATACTGCTCATATACATCATACTGACCGTAGCCAGCCTGTTCACGCTGGGTCGGGTCAATATAAATTACGACATAGTGTCCTACCTGTCCGAGGAGACCCTTACCCGCTCCAGCCTGGAGCTTATGAACAAAGAGTTCGGTCATACTGAAATAGTGACCATGCTGTTTGCCGATATAGGCGAAAAAAACTCGCAGGATGTGGCAGACGACTGCGCACGGCTGGACAGCGTGATCTACAGCACGTTTTCCCCGGAAGCGGACGTGAAAGACGACGGAGAACACACATATTACCGTGTAACACTGTACTCCGACGCCGAGGACCCGTTTGCTTTCACCGAAAAGCTCCAAAACTATCTGAAAGCGAGGAGCAATATCGGCGACGGCTGGCTTCTGACCGGGGACGCCGCCCAGACCATGTACGTTGAAGAACGGATCGCCGAGGAGATCCCCTGGGCGATGCTGATAGCCGTAGTCGTGGTCATAGGCGTGCTGTTCCTTACGGGACGTTCCTACGCGGAGCCGGCGGTGTTTTTCGCGGTGATCATTGCCTCCATACTCATAAACATGGGCACCAACTTCGTGTTCCCGTCCATATCCTTTATCAGCTTCGCCGTGTGTGCCATACTGCAGCTGGCGCTGGCGATGGACTACTCCATAATGCTGCTCCACGCGTTCTGCGACATACGCGACGCGGGAGCGGACGATATAAGCGCCATGAAACTGGCGCTCAGGCGCTCCCTTATGCCCATCTCCTCCTCCTCACTCACCACCGTGGCGGGGCTGGGCAGCCTGATGTTCATGAGCTTCACCATAGGATTCGACATAGGCATGGTGCTGTCCAAGGGCATACTTATCAGCATGATAAGCGTGTTCACGCTTATGCCTGCCCTGATACTCCTGTTCGCCAAACCCCTGCGCAGGACCTCCCACAAGCCAATTCCCCTGGGTGGAGAAGTACTGGGGCGCTTCGCCCTGACCAGGACATCCCGTTACGTGCTGGTGCCCGTGCTCATACTCGTCATAATCTGCGCGGCGGCGCTTCAGGGGCAGATAGAGTACACCTTCATGGACGGCAACCTCAGCCACAACCAGGACAAGCTGTTTGAGCTCTACGGCCGCAACAACTCCGTGGTACTGCTGCTGCCCGGGGACGATTCCGACGAGAGCTTCCGGAAACAAAAAGAACTGATCGACGAGGTGTGCGCCCTCCGGTACGAAGGCCGCGCCGCGGTAAAAAGCGTGAACAGTTACGTGACCACCGCCGAAGCCGCCGTCAGGTACTACACCCCGGAAGAGATCGCTGCCATGCTGAACATACCGCCCATGCTGACCAGGGCATACTTCTCCGTGAGCGGTTTTGGCTCCTCCGCCCGCGGCGACAAACTCATTTCCGCCGCCCAAAGGCTCCTGCCCGATAACGGGCAGGTGACGCAGCTCGCCTCCCAGCTGGAACTGGCCAGGCGCATATTTCTGAGCGAACGCTACTCCAGGGTGATACTTGAGGTGGACATGCCCTCCTTCGGGGAAGAAAGCGCCTTCGTCACCCGGGAAATGGTACGCCTGACCCGGGAAAAGTACCCCGAAGGCGCGGGCGTGACCGGGCTGATAGTCAGCGCATGCGACATCTCCGAGGCGTTCGGCGGCGACCTTATGCGGGTCAACCTGATCACCATAGCGGCCATATTCCTGATAGTGGCCATAAGCTTCAAGTCCGTAATAGTGCCCGTCACGCTCATATGCGTTATACAGGGCGCGGTGCTTATGAACACCGCCCTGTCTGTGCCCGCGGGCATACCCATATTCTTCATGTGCTACCTTATCTGCCTTGCGCTGCAGATGGGCGCGACCATAGACTACGGCATACTGCTCACCAGCACCTACATACGCCAGAGGGGCATAGAGGACAAGTCCGCCGCCATACAAAGCGCGTTCAAACTGAGCCTGCCCACCATATTCACCAGCGGCCTCATACTGTTCGCGGCAGGGCTCGCCATAGGCCTCACATGCTCGGTCTATTATATTTCCCGCATAGGCCTGCTTATCGCCAGCGGCGCGTTCTTCTCCATAGCTTTGATAATCTTCCTGCTGCCGCCGCTGCTCACGGCGTTCGACCGGTTTATAGTAAAGATGCGCAGAAAGGGGAAAAAGGCATGATCTGGCCCGGCGGAAAAACCTTCGCCTTTACCGTGATAGACGACACGGACAGCGCGACGGTGGAAAACGTTAAACCCATATACGACCTTCTGTATTCCCGCGGCATAAGAACCACCAAGACCGTGTGGGCATACCCTGCCCGGGACGGTTTTCCCGGGCAGAGCCTTTCCGACCCGGAATACCGGGATTTCATACTTTCCCTTAAGGAAAAGGGCTTTGAGATCGCCTCCCACGGGGCGGGCAGCGGCGTGTTCGGGCGGGATGAGATACTCGCGGGGCAGGAGCTGTTCAGGGCCGTTTTGGGAGATTATCCCCGCATATTCATAAACCACAACGTGAACTCGGACTGCGTGTACTGGGGCAGCGAAAGGTTCTCCCGTCCCGTGGCGCTTATGTACGCTCTTGCCCGCAGGGTCCTGGGCAAAAGCCGCGTAAAGAGCGGGGGCAGCGACCCAAACAGCCCCTCATTCTGGGGAGACGTGTGCAAGCAGCGGATCCGCTTTATCCGCAACCACACCGTCTCTGAGATCAACACCCTGAAATTCGACCCGGACTTGCCCTGCCGGGTGAAGCGCAAGCAGGAATACTCCAACTACTGGTTCTCCTCCTCGGACGGGCAGGACGCGGACATGTTCTGCCGCCTGCTCACCCGCGATAACGTCGACCGCCTGGCCGAGGAAGGCGGGCTGTGCCTGGTGTACGCCCATTTCGCCTACGGCTTTGTGAAAAACGGCGCGCCGGACCCCCGCTTTACGGAAGAGATAGGCTATCTTTCCTCACTGAACGGCTGGTTCGCTCCCGCGGGGGAGATACTGGAATACCTGCTCACGCAGAAGCGCGCCGACACGCCCCGTGGCACGGCAAAAGAATTGTCCATGGACGCCAAGTGGGCCCTGGACAGGCTCAAACTGGAGAGGAAGCACAAATGACACGGGTATCCGAAATAAACAAGGCCGAATTTGCTCAGGCACTGAACGAAAAAGAAAACCTGCACACCCTGTTCATCACTCCCGAATGGATCAGCTTTCTGGAGGCGGACGGGCGCGGCAGGGCAGTGTACCTTAAGCTGGAACAGGACGGCGTCACGGGCTGGTTCGCGGGCCTGCTGTTCAGGAAGCTGGGGGTAAAGATCTTCGCCAGCCCCTTCGAGCAGTGGTTCACCTGCAACATGGGCTTTGCCGCTCCGGAAAGCTTCGACCGGGCGGAAGGGCTCGCAGCGGCAGCGGAGTTCATGAAAAAAACCCGCCATTGCGGTTATATGGAAGCCATCGACGCACGCCTGGGCTTTGAAGACATAAAAAAGATAAACTGCAGCCACATAGTGCGCAGGACCTACCTGCTGGACATAGACCGCCCTGACGAGGAGATAATGGGTGGATTCAAAAGCGAGTGCCGCACCCTTATCCGCCAGTTTGAGAAGCGGGGCGCGCGCCTGGAAGCCGTACCGCCCTCCGAAAGCTTCGCCAACGAGTATTACGACCAGCTGATAGACGTGTTTGCCAAGCAGAACTTAAAGCCCCACAATTCCCGGCAGCAAGTGGTAAGGCTTATGGAGGCGTACAGGGACAGACCGGAAAACCTGCTGTGCCTCAGAGTCACAGAGCCCGAAAACGGCAGGTGCATCGCCACGTCCATATTCCCGGGTTTCGGGGACACGGCGTACTTCTGGGGCGGCGCCAGCTGGCGGGAATTCCAGAACTACCGTCCCAACGAGTACATGTTCTGGTACGCCATGCGCTACTGGCGGGACAGGGGCTGCAAAACGCTGGACATGGTGGGCCTAAGGGACTACAAAAAGAAATTCGGGCCGGTGGAGCACGCGTACCCGCGGGTCATAATCACCAACAGCCCGCTTCTTATAAAAGGCCGCAGCCTGGCCAAGAAACTCATAGCCGCATACAGAAAACTCAGGGGCAAATGACCCCTGAGTTTTTTTATTCCGGGATATACCCCGTCACCTGTCCAGCACGTTTTCCACCACTCCGCACACTATCATGAACGCAATGCCGAACAGGATTATGCGCAGGGAGAATTCGCCCCAGAACACACTCACGTAGGCGAAGAACACCGTAAAGATTATTACCCTGAGCAGCGCCAAAAGCACGCTCAGGCCGAAAGATCCCCTGAACACCGTGACCTTCAGAAGCCCCAGCACCACACAGGTGATAAGGATTATGGCCGTGATGTTGGCGCTGGAAAGCGCAAGGGGCAGGGAGTCGGTGACCCCTTTTATCCACTCGATCAGCTTTTCCAGCAGGGATTTGAACAGCACCTGGTTGGTTATCAGCCATGCGGCGGACACGCAGGTTATGCCCATGCCCAGGGTAGCCAGGCCTCTCAGCGGCAGCCTGACAAGCAGGTTCTTTTCACCTATCCATTTGTACAGCGGGTTGTAGCAGATCAGCCGCAGCACCATGTACACGGGTATGGACACCAGTATCAGTATCACCATGGCGTACAGCGCCTGCAAAAAGCCCTCATTCTTCGTTATCTTGGTCAGATAGCCCCAGATGTCCGGGCGCTCCGCCTCGCCGCTTTTGATGAACGCCGAAACGTCCTCCATCACGTCTTTGATGCCGTAAAAACCCGTCGTCTCCTCGGTGCCGTACATTGGGAAGCTTTCCAGTCCCTTCACACCCATCCTCCAGGGCGCGTAGTCGCCGACTTCTTCGGGAAGCAGGTTGTCGACGATATTCAGGGTCTTTTCCCCTCCCAGCAGCTGGGGATACAGCATCAGCAGGGACGCGGCAAGCAGCGCCAGCGCCAGCACAAAACAGATGAACTGTTTCATAAGTCCTCCTTGAGGGGCTGCTCCATAACATACTTGAGAGGTCTGAGCCCCATATTTTTGTAGAAATTCATCGCCGGAAAGTTCCCTTCCCACACGTTAAGGGTGATATAATCCATTCCGTTCTCCGCGGCGAACGCGCGGGCGTGTTCGTAAAGCTGCCTGCCCGTGCCCTGCCCACGGCAGTGTTCGTCCACGCACAGGTCGTCTATATACAGCTCAGTATAATCGGTGAGCGCGCCGTCGTTCACATGCCGCTTTATAAGGCAGAAACAGTAGCCGTTCACCTCTCCCGCGTCCTCGCACACGAACACGGGCGCATCCGGGTCACGGAATATCCGCTCAAGCTCGTCCGCCGTATACTTGGTGGCGCCCTCGCGGAACAGGTCCGGGCGGATGGCGCGGTGCACCCCTGCCACCTGCGCAAGCAGCTTTAATACGGCGGGTATGTCCCTTTCTTCCGCGGGGCGTATCATACTTCCGGCATCCCCCTTAAATAGTCTCCCGCCCCTACGCCTTCCGGCGCGGGCAGTGTGAACACGCTGTCCGGCACCCGGGCTTCGCTTATGGGCGCGCCTTCGTCGGAAAGCATGTCCCCCGCGGCAAACCCGATTATCCTGCCCGGGGTCAGCGCTTCCAGGAGCCGCCCCTCCACTATCTTGTTTTTGAGCCTCACCCGCACGCGGCCGCCCTCCCGGGCCAGCACCTCGCCCAGGTATTCCCGGCTTTTCAGGTAAGAAGCGGGGGCGTTGGGCGTCTTTTTTATCTCGCCTTCGTAAAAGCCCGTAGAGTAAGGCCGATGGGAGATCGCCTCCAGTTCGCCAAGGGACGCCGCCATGTCCCCGCCGTCCAGGTACATGCGGTAGGCATTCACCGCGCCCGCCACGTAGTATGCGGTCTTCATGCGCCCTTCTATCTTAAGCGAAGACACGCCAGCGCCGATTATCTTATCCAGCAGGGGCAGGGCGTTAAGGTCGTAACTGGACAGTATGGTGTCACCGTCCGGGTCTTCCTCTATTGGAAAGTACTCCCCCGGGCGCTTTTCTTCGGTAAGGGCAAACTTCCAGCGGCAGCTCTGGGCGCAGCCGCCCCGGTTGGCGCTGCGGCCCGTCAGGTACGCGCTTATCATGCACCTGCCGGAGTACGCCATGCACATGGCGCCGTGCACGAAGGCTTCAAGTTCCATGTCCGCTGGTATCCTGGCGCGTATGGCGGCGATCTGCTCTATGGACAGCTCCCGCGCCAGCACCACCCGCTTCGCGCCCAGTTCGTAATATATGTTCGCGGACTCGTGATTGGTGCAGTTCGCCTGCGTGGACACGTGCACTTCCATGCCCGGGCACGCCCGCTTGACCGTGCGTATGCCGCCCAGGTCGCTCACTATCATCGCGTCAGCTCCCGCGTCCCGCAGCGCCGCGGCGTAAGAGGCCAGTTTGTCCGTCTCCTCCGGGAACACGAAGGCGTTGGACGCCACGTATACCTTCTTTCCCAGCGCGTGGGCATACCGGACCGCACGGGCGACCTTGTCCATGTCAAAGCCCGCGCTGCCCGCCCTGAGCTGCAAAAACGGCCCGCCCAGGTACACCGCGTCCGCGCCGAAGCGCAGCGCGGACACAAGGCTCTCCCAGCTGCCCGCCGGTGCCAAAAGCTCCGCGCCGAAACGCCTGCCCTCCACGCAACCACCTCCGAAATGCGATACACCCTTTTATTATACCAGTCAAGTCAATAGCTCCCGCTTTGCAAACGCCCCGCGTTTGTGGTATAATATAATTGGAGTTATGCGAACTACTCATCTGGAGACGAAAATGACCCTGCTTACCCTGCAAAACGTGAATAAGGCCTTCGTGATGAACGAAGTGCTCAAAGACATAGACCTTACCCTGCCCGAAGGCGGCAAGCTGGGGCTCGTGGGCGTGAACGGTTCGGGCAAAAGCACCCTGCTCAAGCTGATCGCGGGGGAAGACACCCCGGATTCGGGCGTTATCTCCCTTATAAAAGGCGCGAAGGTGGGGTATCTCAGCCAGCACGCCGACATAAGGAGCGATTACACCGTCACCCAGGAGCTTTCCCGCGTGTTCGACGACCTGTTCCGCATGGAGACCCGCCTCAGGGAGATGGAGCAGCAGATGGCCCGCGGCGAGGACCTGGGCGACCAGTACGCCCGCCTGACCCAGAGGTATGAGGACGCGGGCGGCTACGAGAAGGAAAGCCGCATACAGGGGGTGCTGGCGGGACTGTCTTTCGCCAAAGACCGCCGTGACATGCCCTCCCGCCTGCTTTCCGGCGGGGAGCAGATCCGTTTGTGCCTGGCGCGGCTGCTGCTCAGGCAGCCCGACCTGCTGCTGCTGGACGAGCCCACCAACCACCTGGACCTGCCCGCCACGGCATGGCTTGAAGACACGCTAAAAAAGTACAAGGGCGCGGTGATCGTGGTGTCCCATGACCGTTACTTCTTAAACGCGGTATGCTCCCAGATGGCGGAATTAAGGCAGGGGCGCGTGACCCAGTATTCCTGCGGATACGACGAGTTCGAGAAGCGGCGGGACGCGCGCTTAAGGCAGCAGATAAAAGACTACGAACTGCAGCAGGAGACCATCCGCCGGGAGGAGGAGATCATCCGCCGCTACCGTTCCTTCAACCGTGAAAAGAGCATAAAGGCCGCCGAGAGCCGAGAAAAGCGGCTGGAAAAGATAGAGCGGCTGGAAAAGCCCGTGAACGACAAGCACGTGCGCTTCTCCTTCTCCTGCCGCAGGCGCACGGGCGACGACGTGCTCATGATAAAGGGGCTCAAAAAGAGCTTTGACGGGCGCCCCCTGTTCGAGAACGTGGACCTGCAGCTCAAAAGCGGTGACAGGGTGGCGATAATCGGCGCCAACGGCATAGGCAAGACCACGCTGCTCAACATCATCATGGGCAAGGAAGCCCGGGACGGGGGCAGCGTGATCTTCGGCGCCAACGTGGATGCGGGCTACTACGACCAGAAGCAGGCCGGCCTGCACCCGGAAAAAGACATATTGAGCGAGGTGTGGGACGACTTTCCCCTGCTGGAGCCCGGTGAAGTCAGAAGCGCGCTGGGGCTGTTCCTGCTCACGGGCGAGGACGTGTTCAGGCAGGTAGGCACCCTGTCCGGCGGCGAAAAAGGCCGGGTGGCGTTAAGCAAACTCATGCTCAGGCGGGACAATCTGCTTATACTGGACGAGCCCACCAACCACCTGGACATGGACTCCCGACAGGTGCTGGAGGACGCGCTCATGGACTATGAGGGCACAATACTTACCGTGTCCCACGACCGCTGGTTCATAAACCGGGTGGCCACCCGCGTGGCGGAAATGACCCCCGAAGGGCTCAGGCTCTACGAGGGCAATTATGACAGTTACCTGGAAAAAAAGCAGGAGATGGAAAAACTGCTTTCCTCCCCCGCGGCGCTTGGCGAGACCCGCACGCAGATGCAGAAACAGCAAAGGAAAGAGCGCCTGAGCAAGGAACAGGAACGCCAGAAGCGGGTACAGTTAAAGCAGCTGGAAGCCGAAATAGAAAAGCTGGAAAAAGACCTGGCCGACCTGGAAGCGGAGCTGGGCAAAAGCGAGACCTGGCAGGACCATCAGTACGGCATGGGCGTACAGGCTCGGCATGACGCGCTCAAGCAGGAGCTGGATGGCAAATACGAACAGTGGACGCTGCTGAGCGAAGAGGCGGAGTAAGCCCGCTTTCATACACACGAAAGCGCCGCAGATCGCGGCGCTTTTTGCATGCTTTGCGCGGGCATGGCAAGTCCTACAGCTTCAATGCCGCGGGGATCTCGTCCCAGCCCCTGGGGAACTCCTTGGCTTTCTCGAAGCCGAAAGATGCATACAGTTTTTTCGCTTTTTCATTCTCGGGCTCCCCTAATTTCAGGATTTTGATACAAACACATAATTTCAGGATTTGAAATGAAACCCCTAATGAAACCCCCTGGGGAAAACTTGAAACCCCTTGAAACCCCTTTTGAAACCCCCTACACGATACGGGTTTCATCATGTACTTGTACCTCCTTCCTCGTTATGATTCATCAGGTTGAAAAGCTGGAATTGTCAGAATCCCTTATAAATCCTTTCCATGCTTTATTTGGAATTCATTCAGTTTT
>JAEEGL015586516.1_pt1 | contig 14198 bp, 16 predicted proteins | sample 9134231 | NCBI WGS metagenome assembly JAEEGL01 (sample SAMN16246548, study PRJNA631951) | gut metagenome | biome: gut microbiome; feature: rumen; material: fiber-attached | host: Bos | place: Iran: Karaj | collected 2018-10 | reverse complement strand
GCAGTCCATTTGATATTGCATGATGTATGTTCTCTTCTGCAGTTACCCACTCTAAATTACTAATAGAATTATTTGTTTTATTACCGTCAATATGATTGATTTGCGGTTTATTGTCAGGATTTGGTATAAACGCCTGCGCAACAAGTTTATGTACAGATACATATTTCTGAACATTGTTTTTCTGAAGATTTACAACAACATATCCATCTTGATCAAGTTGTGTTTTCAACTTCCTGGACCTAACATGCTGTAAACCTAACAAAGAGTGCGGAACATACCTATCACAGCTGACAACCTCACCATCGTCCGATATTTTATAGTAACCTTCATATCCTTGTATATCTTTATACATGTGATTAACCTATCATCCTATAAGTGGTTTGTTCTTTACAACATCATAATTAAGTGCCTGAGGAGATACTTCTGTTATATTCAAAGTTAGTTTGCACTCTAAGTACCAACCATCTAAGCCAAGCGGGCCCGACCACTCTGTCTGAACCTCAGTTAGTACTCCTGTTATAAGAGCCTTTCCTTTTATGTACAGCGTAACTGTTGCAGTATGGACAGCAGATCCTGTGTACTTAGGATAACAGTTTGCTTCGCAGAATCTGATCAACTTATTTGCTCCACCATCTCTGTGATCGCCTGTCCACATATCTCTATGGAAATGAAAAGAATACTGATTCTGACGAGGTCCAGATGACTGATACAGTTGCCAAGGTTCGTACTGATAGATTATATCTGGCATAGTTGTATAATTAGCACGAACAGCATCCTGTACTTCTTCTGGATAAACAGGAAAATCAATTGACTCTCCACTTATACTAGAAAAGAGTGTTATATCACCCCAAGGAATGTGAAACCACTGATATGGGTCTCCTCCAGAACTAGAAGAAACATCTACTATCTTCGATGGTTTTATTACACTGTATTCATTGAATATTGATGAACTAATTGTATGATTAGTTCTTGCGGATGCAAGCTGACCCATAGCTGCAGAGTATATTGTTTTACTAACAGGTACTCCATTTCCATAAACATTATTAGATAATGTTAAAGGAGTGCTGTCTGGTATCCTTAACATATTAGGAAAAGTAAACTTGCTGTCGAGTAGTTTCCAAGCTTCTGAACCCATAGTAGCAGCAATTTCAAATAGATCAGAATCTCCAGCAAGTTTGTTCAGAATTGTAGATTTTCTCTGCCAATCAACTTCTCTAGTAGCATTAACTATAGCTCTTCCTGCAGATTCAACCAGTTTCTGTCCTATGTTAGGAGATCTATCAAGATCGTTTATGTGCAGTATAGAATCAACATTTCTGCTTCCTACTATATCTATCACATCGGAAAGTTTTGTTTTTCTATCAATCTGTAAAAACTGCATCATAACTCCTTATGATAAATCAGCTTCTTCTAATCTGAGATATTTAATAACATGTGGCTCTCCAAACATTGTAGGAGGTCTATGATCTAAATCTGGTATCTTCTTCAGCCACTCCTTAGATATATTGTAGCAAGCTTCAGTGCATTCCGGAAGACACTCATCAAAATCATTATCTGTATCCATCATAACAAACATGGAATGAAGATCTAACTGACTGGAGTATGGACCTAAAGTTGATCCTAACATGTATGAATATATCCAATCGGGAAGAAGTCTTATATCATTATGAGAAGTCTTCAATACGTTTATATGATACGCTATTGCTTCTACTAATTCACGATATTTGGATTCTTCTATTATTTCAGGACCGGTTCCACAGTGATTCTCAACATGAAGAGGATACATGTCACGAAAATAACAAAGTTCTGTTCCTTTTAAGAATCTTGACCAAACTTCATCAGCATCCAAAGTTACATCTGCCAGTTTCTCATCATCTGTTCGATAGTCATACCAAGGATATGTAAGGAAGGCATCACACATCTCTTCATCAGATAAAAGATGATATGGCCAGTTCATCAAATATCCTTCTCTAACAAATTTCATCTTGATGATATCGTGAATAAACACTTAGATTATTCCTCCGTAGAAGATATGATATTCTCCAGACTTCCAGCTATCTATAACAGGAATATCATCTGATAAATCCTTACCTTCCATTGTAACTATTGCGTTATTAACAAACATGTATCTTGTGAATATAGAAATCATTCCAGCTGTACGTGTTGCAGTGTATTCATCATATCCACCTGTAAGTATTGAAAACGTATTGTCCTTAACTACATACCCCTTAGGATTTTCTATAGGATACGAGGTTACAAATTCTCCCGATACTTTTATCTGTTTCTTGAAAAGCGTAGTAGGATAAGGAAGAGATGTTGACTGCGGAGGCTTGAACGATGAAACAAATACACGAGTCCCTTCTACCTGATCGTCTGCTTTGTCAACAGTAGTATCATCAGAAATGTATATTCCCATCCGGATTATAGTTCCGTCGGATCCTAATGTTATGCTCTTAAGTGCATACCTATAATAGAAGTCGCCTCTTGCATCCTCCGACCAATATTCTTCATCTGAAGATGCTCTGGCTGCAGGTACATCACCATCAAGCTCAACCGTCCTATCGTCTACAATTAGATTAGGATCATCTTCTTCATATTTTTCATACCAAAGGCTCAATCCTTCAATGTAACTTAACCTGTCTAATACATATGCATCATAACAAAGACTGCAGTTACGAAGATTTATCTTAACATCACCTTCCAGAGATGATATATCTAACTTAAGCTTCTCAATATCAACTAAATCAACAGTTGTACTACTATTACCTTTACCTACTAGATGAACATGAACAGCAGTTCCAAATCTACTATCTATATTTCCTAATGTTATTATGTTAGCACTTGCTACATCCGCATCCCATTCCGAAATATCTACAGTAACATTTATAGTACGTTGCTGTAATGGATCGCTTGTTGATTCTAGATGCATTATGTTAGGGAATGCAACACGATAATTTACATAGTTGTCTAATTCAGATTGTACTTCTTCATATCCTAGTCCTGAACTTGTCTGGAAATCATGACCTAGGTTGTAAGCTAAAACACCGGAAGCAAGTAATTCATAATCCAGTAAACGAAGATGTCCTGTATCGTCTCTGGCTACATAACCGCTACCTAATGCTGTACTGTCAACATTCAAGAATCCGCCCACTGCATCTTCTGTAGCAAGCTGTATTTCTCCTGTTAACCAGTACGGCTCTGACCACTTACTTGGCTCTGCCGTTGTATTAGGCGTATAAAGATAAGATTCAATTGTATTGATAGATCCATCTTCATCATACTCACAAACACGAACAGCGAAGTAGTCTTTACCTGGAACTCCTCCGTAACTATCTGCCTCTAACAGATTGAAAACAGACTGAGGAGCAACCATTCCTAATTCAGTATCAGCCGGAGGTGTAAATTGTGTGCCATTCTTATCAACTTCAACTTCATTCAACAGAACACCGATATACTTAAACTCATTAGGAAGCAGACGCTTGTGCATCTTTATTGCAGCTTCTCGGTTCTTCCCATCGCAATGAGTTACGTCTACATGATAACCATATTTTATACTAGAACATTCACCAGGAAGAACAACATACATTGTACTTGGATATCTTCCCGACTCTCCAACTTCTACAGTCATGTCCTGACGTACAATTATGTAATCTCCAACATGTATTTCTGCCCTTCCTAGACGATATTCTTCGACTATTGCTGCAAGGCCCTCGTCTAGCTGAGTCTGTATAGTATCCACCCATTCGTCTACTTTTGCTTCAAACTTCTCTTCTAGTTCAGTTTCAGCAGCATCTACCCTCTCTTCTACTATACTGTCTATACTCTCTTCTAACGTATCTACTTTTATCCGGATATTATTGATAGCAGTTGTATGTTGACTTGTAGTAGAAACAAGATTGTTTATTGTAACACCATGAACACCTAAAGTAGAATTTATTGCGGATTCTTGATCTTTGAAATGCTGATAATCAGCGTCAACAGCATCCTGAAGCTCTTTTATGAGTGTTTTCAGAGACGACTGTAAGTTAGTTAAGTTATCGCTAGTAGCACCGTCTACCTTCTTTGGAATGTTATTTACACTTGTCCAATCGTGAACAGGTTCGGATGATCCTCCTCCGGTACTATCACCTTTCAGAGACTCTATTTCTTCCTTCAGTGATTGAATTTGATCATCAATTTCTTGATGTTTCTGAATGAATTCATTGTGTTGCGACGTATTGACGTCCAGAGCAGAATTTATAGCTGCTAACTCTGTAGATTCTGCTACCCACCCTAACACAAGCGACTGTAATTGCTTGTTGTAATTGTCAAGTGCACGGGTTGCAGCTTCCACAGCAGTCAACCTTCCATCTATTGTTTCGTCATCTAGATAATGATCTATATGATTAGCATATGTAGGAAGTAGTGGAAGGAGTGCCCTATCTGTTAAAACATCTATAGCAGCAAGGCACCTGCCACCTAGTACATGATAAAAATCGTTTATCTTATCATCTATTGTACGAATTCTATCAGTATACCGTTTTGTTATTGCACCTCCGGTTCTCTTTGAAAAATCAGCAGACGGAAGATCAAGTATCTTATCAGGATAATAAACCTTCTGGCCACTAGTATTGTACAGATATGTCTTTCCGTTTACAAGGTGCGGAACTACAAGCTGTACCTTGTCGTCAGACTGATTATAATAGAAGTAAGCTTCATCTGTAAATTCGTGCCCAGGCTTCAGAACTTCAGGCTTTGTATGATCTGAATCCCATTTCATAAGAGCGCCTGTAGAGTTCTGCCATGTAGGTGTCTTAATCTTATTTCCTTTCTTGTCTACACCTGCGCCTGCAAGTGAATATAACTTTGATGGATCTAGCGGAGGAATAGTTAAAAAGTTAGATGACGTAGAATCTTCTACGTTTGAAATTCTATTTCCGTCAATGTATTTTACTTTATCAGCATTCTGAGTTATTCCTGCAACGCTACCATTCATAAACTTGAATGTTCCGAGCAGAAGATGTGCGGTTACCTTTGACTCATCTTCAGGAACATCTACAGGAAGCTTCATATCAGCTTTCGGGAGGATTACAATATGAACACCTTCAAAATAATCATCTTCGTTCTCAACTTTTATTGATCCTGCAATTGTTTTTTCAGTACTATACATCATTCGTATTCCAATTGCTAGATCACCTGTAAGAGCAGTTCTTCCAGATTTAAGTAACCGAGTATTGACCTCAGTCATATCTATATTTATAGGAACAAGACTTTCTAAATAGTGTCCGTTAACTACAGCTCGTCCGGGAGATATCTGAAGTACACTATTAGATATTGTAACACCCATGTTGTCTTGTTGCCCACTCAAAGCAAAATCATCCATTGAGTGAGCAAACGACGGACCAACTATGTATTTTATAGATGATGGAGTTTCAACGCTCTCACGTGAACGAAGATTAAACTCCGTCATTAGTTGTCCGCCTGTAACTGTATTAGCTGCAGGAAATAGATTTGTAGTACCTACAGGAAATGCGATCAAATTCATATTTTCATCCTCCTATGAAAATATACAAGGTGTTATCACACTACAGAAGATGTGCCCATTGTAGTTGTTATTCCCCCAGTTGCAAGAGCCGCAAATGAATCTGCTAGAGAAACTGTCCCTATCTTTTCGTTATTTTGATTCATTATAGAAACAAGTACCATCAGTATCTTACTTAGCAGAGCATTTGCTTGAATCTGAGGATCTTTGAAATCTTCCAGATCCCAACTGTTGTCTGACAGATACTTAGATAGACTTGTCATAAGATCTCCCTTTTCATCTTTCTCAGCTGCCTGAACTTCTCGTAATCTATCTAAGTTAAGTGTGCCTCCGCTATATATATTATGATATAGATAATAGTTAGCGTACTCTTTCCAATGGGCTTCCCACAACTTCTGGAACTCTAGGAATATATCAACATATTCAGTTACTTTATCCATGAGAAGATCTTGTTTGTCTTGTATTAAAACAAGATTTTCAGTTAAAGGAGTATTAAATGTTGTCCAGAACGTACCGTCTTCAGGATTCCAAAATTCTATAGAAGTGCGATAATGACGCATTTCTAATTCATTCTGTTCATGAGCTTCCTGAAGACCCTTTTCTGTCTCCTTGTCCTGGAAGTAACCTTCTAATTGTTGATCGGTATAACCTGCATCTGTTATAGCCTTTGAGAAGTCTGCGATACCATACTTAGATGCACTTGCAACCCATTCATCGTATGTCTTGTGTTCTTCTACATAACTATCTATAGTATCTATCATCTGCTGTACTCTGGATGATAGATTTGAAGAAGCTGTTGAGGTTCCGCTTGCAGTAGTTGCGCTATTCGCCCTTTCTACAGCATCCTGTATGTTTGCAGGAAGTGTGTTTGCAAGAAGGTTAGCAACAGTTTCAGCATCTCCTTTTCTGGTAAGCCCTCCCCACCCATATTGAGAACCTACACCTTCACCTACATTTTCTGACGAAATCTTATTAGAAGCAGAAGCAAGCAATGCGCTCCCTAATGATTTAAGAGCATCTGTGCTTGCTAAGGAGGGGTTCGACATCGCTTCCCAGGCCTTAGTACCGGCTCTAGCAGCTCTGTATAATGAAGTTCCTCCGAAAAGCTCAACAGCAGATTTTGTAAGCCCTAGATCTTGATTTCTAGTTGTTAACTGATACAACTCTCTCGCTGTACCTGTTCCTACCTTACCACGTTCAAGAACTTGTCTTACATCTGCTGCCATTGCTCGTTCTTCTGTAGCAGTAGCAACAATATTACCTAACTTTTTGAACCAGGAGAACGGATTGAAGAAATTAAGAATGTTATTAACAGTCTGCTTTATTCCTTCAATCATTTCAAGAGCAGATCCTCTAAGTTCTACTCCGTATTCATTTTCAAGTAATTCTCTCTGACGTTGCTCTTCCCACATGTTTTGCTGTATCATCTGAGCTACGTCATTATCAATAACATAAGCAAGACCTTCCTCAATCATTTGCTGGTTTATTTCAGCAATCTTCTGCTGTTCTCTACTTATAGTAGTTTCACCAGATTGAAGAAGTTTTATGTTTTCATCTAGCGAAGAGCTAGACGTATTCATATTAGATATCTGCTGAGCAAGATAATTGAAGTCTACACGTTGAAATGCTTCTGCAGATAATCCGAATAATGAAGCATATCCTTCTGCCTTCTCCATGTATGCATCGTCGGACTGACTGAACATCGTTCCGAGATTGTTGAACATGGTTGCTATTATCTTTTGAGGATCAGAAGCAAACGCACGTAAGAACTCTGTATTAGAGGCGTTTATTCCGGCAAGCGATCTTAGAGCAACAATATCACTTGAGTTTCCTCCCGTAGCTGCTTTATACAAAGCATCTGTCATAGAGGAAACTAAGTCAGGAGCAATAGCACCTGTAACAGCTGCTACTGATGTAAGTACTCCATTTATTGCATTTATGTTTTCAGAATGTGCAGCTTGTGCAATCTTGACAGATTTAGAATAAAGGTCGGATGCGTCTTTAAGTCCTGTTGTAAATCCACCAGTTAACTCTCTACTTGCATATAATAAGTTATTAGCAAATTCATTCAGTGACTGATTTGCAGCAGATATTGCAGCTGATTGACTCTGACCGTTCTTAACCGCATTCGCTGCAACAGATGCGTAGTTGCTTGCAAACGAGAAGAAATCTTGTGTAGGTATCGCCTTATTTAGCTTGAGAGCTTGGTAAGCAAATTCTTCGGCAATAGTTCCAGAAAGTCCAGATTCTAGAACTTTAGAAAGCGAGCTCATCAGGTCTGTTCCAGATATTACATCCGACAGACCCTCATTTCTAAGTCTTGTTGCAAGGGATGACATAAGCGACATTGTGTCGTCTTTAGTGTATCCCTGCGTTTGACCTATTGTTGCTAGATTTTGTTTCCAGCTTGCTTGTACTTCTTCAGCAGCTTCCTTAAGTATATCAAACGGATATGTTATGAGGGCTTCGTAATCAGCCTTCATCCGTTTCTTTTCTTCTTCTAGGAATTTCTTACGTTCATCAGAATCTCGTTTAGCAGTTTTCTTCAGAGTTTCTCTAAACTGCTTTATTCCTTCTATAGCAGGACCTAATGCTTTTGTTAATAGTTTGAATCCTGCATATATAGCAAGCAAGGGAAGAGCAATAGGTGCTGCAGCTGCTGCAACTCCTGCAAGTGCAGATCCGGCAGCTGCAGCAGATGCTCCTAGACCTGCAGCAGATGCTCCTAGACCTGCTGCGGATGCTCCTGTAGCTGTTGCGGCTCCTGTAGCTGCTGCGCCACCGCCACCTAATCCTCCGAGGAGACTACTTCCAAACGACTTTAGAGCAGATCCAATTCCTTTACCGCCGTTCTTGAATAGATCAGTTCCGAGGTCTTTTACAAAAGACATTCCCTTGTCTTTGAAGTTACTTACAGCATCAGCTAATGCAGAACCTTTTGGACTCTTTTTGAAAGCATCCATGGCCATCTTTCCGAGGTTCTTGCCTAACTGCCCAGGAATATTTTTTAAACTTATTTGAGCTTCTCCGGCAAGTTCGCTGAACATGTCGGATATCTCTTGACGGAAATTGGATCCGAAGAAACCTTCTAAAAGTTCGTTTTCAAAATTTTCAAGAAACCCTTCAGATAAGTCCGGACCTTGAGTAAAAGATCCGCGACGACCCATATTTGTAAACGGATTATTTTCTGAATCTCTGTTCTGCTGCCTTCGCTGATACTCTTCGTTGAATACACCGCCATTACTTCTCATAGCTCGGTCCATTGCTTGAGACTGAGACATATTAGAAAGTATCTGATCTATATGTATTATTCTCTGCTCCATCCCTGAAAGATTTGCAGAAATAGTATCAGACACTGTAGCTTGATTAGAAACTGAATCCCTTAATTCAGAAACTATCTGACCAAGTATATCAGCAAATGAATTGTCGTTACTTATATCAGCCAAAGTTTAAAACCTCTTTGAACTAAATAAGGGCAAGAATACACGATGTAATCTCGCCCTGTTTATTGATCACTTGTTGGATCTAGAATTAAGAGACTTCTCCCTCTCTTTTAGCTCTTTGGAGAATGCCTCAACATACTTCTTTCGTATGAATATAGGTTGATCCATAAGCCATTCAGCTGACACAGAGCCTTCAGATGCACGAGAAATAAATAATGTTTCGTCTATTATATTCTCATACAGACTTTGCCTTATCTCCTGGTACGTCTTGGTCTTTCCTTGAACCTCTAGCGTGTTTCCATTCCCGTAGATCTCCCAAGGTCGGACGAAAAAACTTATCGTTCACCAGTGCAATAAAAGCAGCTTCTTGGTACCCGCAATTAGGACATACAACACTTCCACCTGCACGTAATCCGTAATCTGTAAGTTCCCTTACAACTCCTCCAAGTATCTTGTAGTCCGCAGCTGAAAAGTTGTTCTGAATCATAAGTTTGATTTCTACAGGAGTCAATTCCTTCTTATTACCTATCTGAGAAATCATGTAGCATATTCTTGCAAGCTGAACATCTCTTCCTCCATCTGCAAGATTAAACGCTTTGTCCTTTTCAGAATTAAGTATCTTCCGGATTGTAGGTAACTTAAGATGAATATCTTTGTCGAAGTCTAAGAACTCATCTTTTGATATCACAATATCATTTACAAATCCTTCTGGAAGCGGCTTGACGTTTATCGTATTAAGGTTAACACGATATTCGCCCTGTGATACGTTTCCGCACTCTTTACAGAATATTGAATTTGTTGTATGATACGGACCATAATTAAGAATACGCAAACACCTAAGTATCCACTGATAATCAATTTCTAATAGTTCTTCAAAATTGATATCTTCTTCAATTGCGGTTGGAAGTATCTTTTCCAACATGACCTTATCAAAATCTTCGCTACCAACATATTCTAATTCAGAAGATGTAGGTAGCTGCTTGAGGGTCAATATGTCTGGAATGTCGTTGTACAGTCCTTTACCGAGTAACTCAATTTGCTCTGTAATAGCCATATTATCTCTCCTAACAGTTTTAAGATTGATTCATTATTAAGTTTTCAAGAATATATAAGGTTCAAAACAATCATGTTGCGTCACCCTCTACCCGTGAAAACACGTATCGGACATCCTTTTTCTTACTACCATTCTTGAACCTCAATACTACATAACTTGGAAAAAGAACATTAGAAGCATCCTGTTTACTAATAACTTTACATGTAGACGTATCTAACTGCCAATGCGAATCATAACACTTTTCTGCCTTTGTAGAATTCGAGTACCATGTCCCGCATCGTTTACACTTGTATTTCTTAGTTTGTGTTACTTTTTCCTCAACCTTTGTAGGATCAAATCCGGCCATGCTATCACCTCATCAACTAACCTATCCAATATCAAACGGATGTACCTGATCTCCAAACTCGTTTTCGTAGAAATACTTACAGCCTTTGGCTACCTGTTCTTTACACGCATCAATCATATAATCTATCTTATAAGGACATCCATATGTTTCATACATGGACATAAGGAAATCTTCACTACCAGCTTCACAAAGTTTAATAGCATCCGAACGAAGTTTCGTCATTATAGACGTGTTGAATTTATGCGTTTTTCCTATTCTGAACCAGTAGTAAATGGCCTCTTCAGGATCATTTGCATATTGAATTCTAGGCTTATGTTTACCGTCGTCTCCGGAAATAAGATAAGTATGTCCTTGATATGGATCGTACATCAGATCCTCATCCTCGCTTGACCTGATATATTTTTTCATATATTACCTCCAAATATGAATACATAGAAAACCTTCTAACATTATGATCATATTCTGTAAGATCAAAATTATAGAAGGTTTATCTACTTAACCGTCATAATCTTCAATTATCTTAATAGCTTTTGCAAGTCCACCTATTCGAAGCTGATTATCTTTATCTTTAGATGAATAAAGCCTCCTTGCTTCGTCTGTTAAACGCTTCTTAAGATCCTCTTTAACCTTATTCAGTTCAGCTTTCGTCATTCTTACTCCTTAATCATTTTCATCAATTAGCAAGTTACCTATGAAATGAATATCTCTAAGTCCTCCTCCATACTCAGAAACTTTCGCTAAATCAGATTCCTTAACTAGAAAAGATTCTCTTCCGACATCTATGAAAGTCATGTCCCTGTCGTTGTGACGAACAGTATCATTCATACAGTTTGTATACTGAATAAATGATACTGAATAAACCTTAACTAATTTATTCATCAGTAAACTCCATCCTTATCAAATATTTGTATAACATTCACTTTCCGATTTATCCAGAACTCTTTTCCTTCATCATCTACATATACAGATATGTTCTTAATCTTTGTAGAAGGTACAATACGCCTTAGTTTTCCTACCACTTCTATATTGTTATCTTCAGCGTACTCTCGTATGGTCATTCTAACTTCTCCTTACTGACAACATTATCACAATACAGCCCGCCGCTTTTATAACTATGCTTCATAGTAGCAAGGAAAATACGCATTATCTCTGAAAACGTATCATCGTCTAGATAATAATCAAGATCTTCTCCAGGATCTTCGGAGCTGAGATCACCGTGTTTAATATCGCCATCCGCAACTCCTAACGTCATCCATAGATCAAAAATGGATTCATCATTGATTTTTCTAGCGATGAATTCCATCGCTTTCACCATCTTGATGCGTTCAACTTTATTCATATTTGTAACCTCCTAAAGAAAAGCTACTCAGTGAACTGAGTAGCTGAATCTGCGATAGTTAACCGGAACACTGTAGAGATCAAACATATCTGCGTGATCTGCTTTGAACTTCTTTGTATCCAGCTTGTTAGACATGACCTCTGTCCACCTAACGATGAACTTTCCGGTGTCGACAGAATCAACGTCTTTTGACAGCATATCCTGCTGGAGTTCCGTTTTGAGAGCATCAATCTGAGTCTCAAGCTCACGCTTCTTCGCTTCAAGATCAAAGAGTTTATTGATACGGTTGTTGATCATTCTGTTAGTCATGAGGTCTTCCTCCTTTGATAAATAGACTAATTATGTTACATCTTCAATAACGATTTGAGGCTTCAAAAATCTTTCGAAACTCCTCTTTGTATTTTGCGCACTCTTTCTGTAAACTTCTATAAGATAAACCCTTCTCCCACGTGCACCCGTCTGCAGTTACTATCTTGTACTGATACTTGTATTTCTGTATAAACGGATCCCAGAAGCTATCATCAATTATCTTTATCTTGTAACGCTTCTCCATTTTATCAAACATCTTACACCTCCTTAAGAAGCGTAAGCTACTCTGCAACGAGTAAGCCATGTCTGCTTGACGTCGTTGAAGATATCAAGCTTCTTAACAGTACCTTTGATGGACTTAACTTCTCTTTCACCATCGATGTATGTGCTGCTGTCCCACATCGCTACGTTACCGTCTGCGTCTGTGATCTTGTAACGAATAGTAGTACCGAACTGATTCTCCCAGTAGGTGATGGTATCAACTTTGAGAGGAGCAGACAGCTCAATTCGCTGACCGACTTCTCCGATGTATCCGGAATTCTTGACTTCTTCAGCATGTTTGGAAGCTCTACGCTCGCGTTCGATGACTTTCTGGATATGACGATTGTATGTAGCAACCATCGAAACTGTATATCCAATGTTCCTGCCGTCTACGTAATCGCTGGAAGCAAGCACCTGAAGGTTATGCATGTAATCCCCGGACTCGTCATTCTCCTTGAAGTAGTTGAGAATCTTTTCTACTTCTTCAACAACTTCTGCATCTTCGTAGTGCTTGCCGAACTTGAAACGATAATCTTCTACTCGCTCGCGAGCATACTTATCAGCACGGTTCATATCGTACCAAAGGGCGTCAAGTACCTTCGACTTCGTGCTGTCAGGATTGTAGGAACCATCCTGCCATGTGGAAGAAGCATACCCGAGATTGTTGACATAATCTACAGCGTAACGAAGAACGTCTCTGATCTCAAACCAGGTCTTGCTGGTGTAACCGGCTCCGGGAGCTTCGAACTCCATGAGAGAATCGAAAAGTGAAATGTAACTGGCTGCCGCCTCTGCACTGAACCCATTAGTAAAATCGCAAAGGCAAGAAGATCCTACCTGCTTGAACTCTTTCGTCTCGTCGTTGTAGACAAGATAAGTATCTTTGCGATGCCTACGAGAATGACAATGTTCGCATTCAGGAGCAGCTGTGTAATACCTCTCCGGAACCTCTACGTCGCTGATCATCTTCCGGATGATGTTACCGGTTTCGAAATGATCAATGGTGGCTGCAAATCTCCAACCGTTGACCTTGGCAGTTCCCTCACATTCGACGATGACATAACGGTCGATGTGCTCTTCGCCGTTTTCATCCTTCCAGGTCTTGAACTCTTCACCTACTTCTTCGTAAAGAAAATCGCACCCGTATTTAACGCATTTGTTACGGATGCGATTGATCTTCTTCTGCAGTCTCTCGAGATTCGATTCGTGGATATTGAACTTCATTGTAGTACCTCCTACTCTTGTAGTCTTGATATGTGTACTGTATATAACGATTTCAGATTACTTGAGCAAACCGGAAACGTCCTTTGTTGCCCATCCGGCGTACGGACTTGTAATGGTTTCACTCATCCAGGACTGATACTCATCTTCGGAATCGGAAACGACGAAAACATCTGCGTCCCACCCAGCTACATAAGCTACAGCAACAACCTTGTTAGGATCCTGATCAATGATTTCCTTGACGATAGCTTCGTCCTGATTCCTCCAGAATAACTTGAGCATAATAGTACCTCCTACTCTTGTAGCTTCGATGACTGTACTAGTAACCCGGCCCCCACCTACATGGTGTAGGCTCAATTATATTGTAAGCCCTACGGTATGAGAAGTCAATAGGAAGTTTAAAAATTTTTTGAACTATTATTGCCTCACTTACTTGAATATGCTATTCTCATTAAATACCCCACTTATCCGGATGCCGGAGTGCATCTGCAACATCCTCTGCAATACTCATCGCATCCATAAGTGTATCAACTTCATCTTGTGAAAGAAATCCATTCATTCTTTCGTCTGAATCAAGGTTGTTAAGAAGTGTTAATATGTATTCAGCAGTTGCATCTGCCATACCAGGACTCATACGGAAGCCTTCAATTGCGTTCATTCTTGATCTCATATCATAACCTCCAGTAAGTTATACAAAAACAATC
>JAEEGL015263630.1_pt1 | contig 14198 bp, 8 predicted proteins | sample 9134231 | NCBI WGS metagenome assembly JAEEGL01 (sample SAMN16246548, study PRJNA631951) | gut metagenome | biome: gut microbiome; feature: rumen; material: fiber-attached | host: Bos | place: Iran: Karaj | collected 2018-10 | reverse complement strand
TTTTTAACACCACTTTGCTCATCTGTATAAGGTGTTGAAACTTTTATTTTTCTTGTTGTTAGCTCATTTACAGTTGTTTCTTGTGCGCTTGGTGCTGTTTTATCAATATTGTTTATCTGAATAGTTGTTGTTTCTTCTCCTGGGTCTTCTCCATTTATAAATCTTGCATAAACTGTTCCATTTTGAGGAACTGCTATTGAATCTGCTGTTTCATATTCTGTTCCATCTAAACTTAATTGAACTTTAAAGTTTGTTTTTGTGTAATTTGCTGTAACTGTAACATCTTCATTTGTCCATTCTGTAGGTGGGTTGGCAGTTAATGTTAAGTTATCGATTGAAGGAACTAACCATGTAGTTATTTCTTTTAATTCAGAAACTGATTGATTTCCTAAATGATCTTCACTAGATGTTTGCATATAATATGTTGTATTTGCTGTAAGATCTGTAAATTCATTTGATGCTTGCCAATCTCTTATAACTTCTGTTCCTTCTTCATCTGCTAATAATCTATATCTAGTCTTTGTTTCATCTATTCCACATTCATTATCAACTTGTTTATTTGTTATAGTTATCTTTTCTTCTGTAGTTTCTCCTTCTGGAGCTGTTGTTGTTGGTGCATAAGTATCTATGTTATTTACTTCATAACTTAAAAATCCATTTCCTGAATAATTATTGTCTGCAAATCTTGTGTATAAAGGTTTGTTTTCTGTATATTCAATGCTTACTGGAACTATTGGTGTTGAATAGTTTTCTCCATCACTGCTTACTTCAATGTGATATTTTGCTAAAGCTGTTTCATCAGTAATTTCAAGTTCAACTAAAACTTTAGTTGTCCAATCTTCATAAATCTCTCCGATATTGCTTACATTTACGGAAATCTTTCCTTCTGTTGAAGGAATATTTGATGTTTTCTTCTTTACAATTGTTGATTCTGTTGTGTTTCCGGCTCTATCTGTTACTTTTGTTTGAATATAATAATCTGCATTTGGTATTAAACCATTAAATATATTTGATGTTTGCCAATCATATCCTGAAAGTGATGCAGAACCTGTTTCGTCTGTACATAGTCTATAAAGTGTTGTTTCTATTCCACTTTCATTATCTACTTGGTTATTTGTAATTGTTAATGCATTTTCTGAAGGTGATACTGTTGGTGCTGCATTTGTTGGAGCAATTTTATCTATATTAGTTATTCTTGTTTCATAAACTTCTCCATAATTTGTTCCATCTGTAAATCTTGTAAATACACTTCCGTTTTCCTCAAATGTTATAGGACTTGTTGCTGTCCAGTTGTTTCCATCTAAACTTATTTCTAGTGTAAATCCTGTTACTGGGTTTGTTATAGTTACTTCTACATCTTGATTTGTCCAGCTTGAATTATAATTAAAACTTGCTGCACTTCCTGAAGGTAATGGGATAGTATTTACACTCGCGATTTTTGAGTTTTGCTCATTTCCAAGATTATCTGCTGCTTTAGTTTGTATATAATAATTTTTCTCTGAAATTAGGTTTGCAAATGTATTTTCTTCTTGCCAATCTCTTATAACTTCATTTCCATCTGCATCTCCTAATAATCTATATCTAACTGAGGCTTCATCTAAGCCTGATTGATCATCATCTTGTTTATTTGTTACTGTAATTGTATTTGCTGTAGTTACTCCAGTTGGAGCTGTATCTGCAGGAGGGATAACGTCTACGTTTTCAACTGTATCTATTACGACAGGGTCTGATTCAACACCATTACAAATTAGTATTCCATAAAGTGTTGTCTCATTTCTATTTACTTGAAGGCTGCTATTTTCTTGGTATGTTGTACCATCTAATGAGGTTTTAATTCTATATCTGTCTCCACCAATAACAGAAATATCAAATACAACTTGTCTTGTCCAAGCAACTGTATCTTCTGGTGTTCTTGTTATTGAGACAATTTCTTCTAAAGGTGGAAATTCTGATGTGATTTGAGCTACTTCTGAAATAGAAGCGTTTCCAACATTATCTTCAGCATATGTTTGAACATAGTATCTAGTTCCATCTTGAAGTCCGGTAAATGTGTATGTCTCTTCTTCTGTTGTAATCCACTCACCTGAGTTTCCGGCTTCATTTGTTAATCTAAATCTGTGTTCATCTTTAAGACCACTTACTGCAGTTCCAAATTCATAACTTTCAGTTTGTTTGAATGTTGCTGTTACAGAATCAGTAGTTGCAGTTAATTCAGGTTTAGTTTTTAGTGGTGATTCTGAGTCTATTTGAGAAATCGTTATAATTTTATTTTTTGTACCACCATCTTCAGTTGTTACCTGAATATCATAACTTCCATTTTTGCTAATTCTAATCGTAGCAGTTCCATTAGTTAATTCAATTGCTTGGTCATTAATTGTAACTGCTGTTATTTCTTGTTCAGCTGTTACTGAAATATCAAGTTCAATTGGTCCTTTAATTATGGTTTGGTCAGGCATTCCTGTAACTGTAATTACAATATCCTCACCTAAGGCTTGTCTTGCCCATTTGATAATTGGTGCTTCTTTTAGCATCTTTGGATTTGCCATGCCTACAGCTAACATAGCAATCATTACAATGACTATTGAAAGCAACACTAAAATTGTTTTCCTGTTCGTTTTCATAGATTTTCCCTCTCTTTTGTTTATTTTCATGCCTATATATATAAATATATAAATTATAGTTTTCAAATAAATAATTCTTAAATGCAATAAAAAAAATCTTAAAACCCTTTATATTATAAGGTTTTAAGATTTTATTAGTTTTTTATGTTTTTATTATAAAATTTTTAATACGATTTATTTATTTTCTTACGGAATTCAAGTGTTTATAAATTAAATGATCCTACAATTAGTGCTCTCATTCTTGCTAAATCTAAGATATTGATTTCTCCATCGCCACTTATATCTGCTGACATTAAAGGTAATCCTGTAAGTGTCGAACCTGTTATTCCAACAATATGTGATCTCATTCTAGTTAAATCTTGTATGTCAACTTTTCCATTTGCAGCAATATCTCCTATTACAGATATTTCATATGTATTATTTCCAGTTTTTAATTTATATCCTGTTTTTATAAAGTCATCTGGTGCTGAATTTCCATCTTTATCAAGTATAGAATATGCTCCGGTGCTTACTGTTATATGTTTTCTAAATTCTTCTTTTGTTGTTTCTGGACGTACTCTTGTTATTATTTTTGTATTTGTATTGATTGTATACATATTTGATGTAATTGTTTCATCTCCAGGTTCTGGTGCAGGCTCTTCGCCAGTTTTTGTATATGTCACTTCTTTAGATATTGTTTCGTTTCCGGCTTTATCAACTGCTTTAGTTTGGAATACATAATCTCCATTTTGGGTAATTATAACCTCTCCAGGAATTTCTTTCCATTCGTAATAATCTCTGCCGTCTTTTTTAAATCTATAATAGGTTTTATCTATTTTACTCTCGTTGTCTTTTTGGTTGCAAACAATTATAATCGCATTACTTGCTGTTCCTTTTGTTACTGTTGGTGCATCATCCGTTGGTGCTACTGGGTCTATATTGTGAAATGTAATATTAAATGTTTTTGTACCACCATTTTGATTAATAGCTACTATTGAATATTTAGTATTATTTTCTTTAATTGTATATGTATATGTTTTTTCTGTTCCTTCATTTTCAGAAGTAGATAATTTCGTTCTTGTTTCACTATCAGCCCTTCCAGCAGTAACTTCTTTAATTCCTTTTGAATCACTAACTTTAATAGTTAATATTTCTTCTTTTACCCATGTTTGTGAATCGGTAGAATAAGATACTTCTATTTTAGGTAAAGAATTTAATTCTTCTGGAACTTCTTCTACTTTTCCTTTAACAAGAGTTATTGTTGTAATTTTAGATACAGTTTCAAGACCTACACCATTAATAACTTTAGTTTGAACATAATACTCTTTATTTAGTTCTAAGTTTTTAAATGATAGTGCTTTTTTCCAATCATATCCTTCTAGTGAAGAAGTACCATTTGAATCTTTAGCTAATCTAAAATACTTTTCTTTTATCTTACTTTCTTCATCTTTTTGGTTACATTGCACCATTATTTGCGTATCAGATGTTTGATAAGCTGTAGGCTTATCATCTGTTGCTGGAGTTTTATCTATATTTGATACCCCAACTCCTTGATCAAAAGTATTTCCTTCTTCATCCTCTATTAAGAAATACCAATGTCCATTTTCTTCTGCAGTAAATTCACATTTATTTCCTGTTACAGAAATTGGAGTTCCAGTAGTTCTATCTTCTTTATTTGTTCTTACTGTTACTTTCTTAATTCCTTTTTCAGAAGTGATTTCTAAAGTAATAATTACAGGTCCTTGTGTATATTCATTGCTTACGCTTTTACTTACATTTACTTCGATTTTCCCAATACCTAACATGTTTTTTATTCGTTCGACATAAAAATCGTCAGCTTTTGCATAAGTTTCAGCTGCACATACTCCTATAATTGTTACTGCGATTATAATTGCAAATACTGTTTTTAATTTCTTATTTATCAAAGTTATAACCTCCTTTTTAAGTTTGACTTTGATGTACATCCTTCATTGATAAGCTTACTTTTTGTTTTTCTGTATCAATTCCTATTACTTTAACCTCAACTATATCACCAACAGAAACAATTTCTGAAGGATTTTTAACAAATTTATTTGATAGTTGTGATATGTGTACAAGTCCATCATGTTTTACACCGATATCCACAAATGCTCCAAAATCTGTGACATTTCTAACAGTACCTTTTAGTACCATACCTTCTCTTAAGTCCTCAAATTTTAGTACATCTGATCTTAGTATTTGTTTTGGCATATCATCTCTTGGGTCTCTACCTGGCTTAGATAATTCATTTATTATATCTTGCAAAGTAAGTTCTCCAACATCAAGTTCTTTTGCCATATTTTCAATATTTGTTTTCTTTAGTTCTTCTCTTAAACTTTTAAGTTTTTCTTGATCTAAAATGTCTTTTGTTTTATAACCCATTTTATCTAAAAGCATTTCTGCTTTTTCATAACTTTCAGGGTGAACCCCTGTTATTTCTAAAGGATTTTTTCCATCATATATTCTTAAGAAACCTGCACATTGTTCAAATGCAACTTTTCCTAGTTTTGGAACTTTTAATAATTCTTTTCTTTGTTTTAGTGCACCGTTTTCATCTCTGTATGAAACTATATTTTTTGCTATAGTTTTATTAATTCCAGAAACATATGATAAAAGTGAAGGTGTAGCTGTATTAACATCAACACCAACTGTATTTACGGCATCTTCTACAACACCTGTTAGACTTTCAGAAAGTCTTTTTTGATTTACGTCATGTTGATATTGTCCTACGCCTATAGCTTTTGGATCAATTTTAACTAATTCTGCTAATGGATCTTGAAGTCTTCTTGCTATAGAAATAGCACCTCTTAATGAAACATTTATATCTGGATATTCTTCTGTTGCAAGCTTTGATGCAGAATAAACTGAAGCTCCTGCTTCACTTACTATTGCATAATATATTTCTTCATTTCTTGCAGATATTAGATTTGATACAAACATTTCTGATTCTCTAGATGCTGTACCATTTCCGATAGCAATCATATTAATTTTATATTTATCTATTAAACCATTTATCGTTTTTGTTGCCCCTACAACATCATTTTGTGGTTCAGTTGGGTATACTGTTGCAGTTTCTAATAATTTTCCATTTTCGTCTATTACAGCTAATTTGCAACCTGTTCTATATGCAGGGTCAAACCCTAATACGGTAATATTTTTAATTGGAGCTTGTAAAAGTAATTGTTTTGCATTTTTACCAAATACTTTAATTGCTTTTTCTTCAGCTTTTTCAGTCAAATCATTTCTGATTTCTCTATCTACTGATGGTTCTATTAATCTAGTATAACTATCTTGAATAGTATCTATTAATATTGGCGCATATTGGCTGTTTTTATCTTTTATAATATCTTTTTCTATTAAGTCTATTATCTTTTCATCCGGTTTGTCAATTTTTACCTTTAAAAATTCTTCTTTTTCTCCTCTATTTATTGCTAAAATTCTATGACTTGGAAGAGTTCTAATTGTTTCAGAGAACTCATAGTACATTTCATATGGAGATTTTTCTTCTTTAGCAGCTTTTGTAACTATTACTGCTTCTCTTTGGCACATCTTTTTCATTTTTTGTCTGTATTCTGCCTCATCAGAAATATTTTCAGCTATTATATCTTTTGCTCCAGCAATTGCATCTTCTACAGATTCAACACCTTTTTCTGGATCAATATATTCTTTGGCAATATCATCTATATTTCTCTTATCTGATTGAAGATAAATAATTGTAGCTAGTGGCTCTAACCCTTTTTCTTTTGCTATTGTTGCTCTTGTTCTTTTCTTTTGTTTATAAGGTCTATATAAATCCTCTAGTTCAGACATTATCTCGCATTTTTCAATAGCTGCCTTTAATTCATCTGTTAGTTTTCCTTGTTCATCTATTAACCTTATAACTTCTTCTTTTCTTTCTTCTAAGTTTCTAAGATATGTTAATCTTTCACCAAACTCTCTTAAAGTCTCATCACTTAAGTTTCCTGTTACTTCTTTTCTATAACGTGCAATGAAGGGAATGGTATTCCCCTCATCTATTAATTTTATTGTGTTTTCTACTTGAAATAGTTTAATATTTAACTCTTGTGCTATTTTTTCATTAATGTTCATTTTAACTTCCTTTTCTTTCTTATACTTTTTTAATTAAAAGCTTTTGATGCATCAAAATAATAGATATTATTTGAATGGGTACTATTCTTTGGACTATTATAATAAACAACAAATTTTCCATTTCCTACAGATTGTAAACTTTCTATTTCATGATAACTCATTGGACTTTTATTAAATATTATTGTGTTTTTATAATTAATTGATTCTATTTCTCCTTTTTCATCAAAAGAGCATTTGTATACATTTATTATATTTTTGGTTTCGCCATCGATTTTTTTATTTAAATATCTACTTATCAAAATATAGTCTCCATATATGGCTAATCCGGAATTTGTTCCTACATATTTATCATTTCCTAGTTCTTCTTTGATGTGTGGCAAATTAGCAATTTTAGTTCGAGTTCCACTATTGCCACTTAATGTAACTTTGTATATTGCATAATTAGTTGTACAGTAGAATTTTTTATGAACGCTATCATATGCTAAAGAACCAGCTCCATCATTTAAACTAAATTTTTTCACATAATTTTTGGTAAAATTATTTGTAATTATCTTATTTCCATTCGATTTATATCTTTTAATAGCATCTGATACATAATCTTTTGATAATCTCCAAATTGTCGACTTGTTTCCTAAATAAATATAGTTTCCATCTGAAGTTCCGACATTACAATGTTCAAAACAATAATCTCTTATTTTTGCAACGGTTTTTTTAGAACTTTCTTCAACTATATAAATCATCGTATTTTGTGAATTTCTGTTTGGATTATCTTTTGTTTGTATAACTGCGCATACCATATACCATTTTCCATCAACCTTAATTCTAGCAGCTCCTTGGCCTACTTTCCATTTAGAATTATTGTTGATTTTCATTTGAATAGTGTCATATGGTTCTATATCTTTAACTGCATTTTTTGTTATTCCGTTTTCTTCAACTCTAACTGTATATTTACTTTCTTTTCCATTTGCAGTTTTAAGAGTTATTGTTGCGTATCCTGTGCTTACGGCATAAATTCTTCCTGGACCTGTAAAAGTTACTACTTTTTTATTTGATGTTGAACAACTCACCACATTTTGAACGCTTAAAGGCTTAATAATAGGTGTTAAATCAATAGTTGTATGTACTTCTTGTCTTACTAGTGTTGCTTTTGAATTTTGGTTTATAAATAAAGGTGCATTTAATCTTACATCAAATAAAATATATTTTTCATAGTTTTTATATATTAGTGCCTGGATTTTTTTAGCTTTAGCCATTGTCACTGAATTACATGTGCTAGTTTGTCCTTTTGATGAATCGTTTCTATCAGTTGAAGCAATTTTATCTCTTAATTTTTTTCCTTTTTCATTATATAACTTGATAAAATTTGTATCATCCTTTGTTTTTGCTAGTTCTTCCTTACCAAAAATTCTTGCATACATTCCTGTTGCTACTAAATATTGTTGAGTCGCTGTTGGATGTTTTGGACCATCCAAAATGGTACATTCTTTTCTCCAATCTGAACCATATCCATCCATTATGTCAGCTATATCCATTACTGATGTTCCGTTTTTCCTTGCAGCTGCTGCATGTGATGCAATTCTTGATTTTCCGTCAGTACTTTTATAATATGTTCCAATGATTATAAAATTTTTTGGATTTTCCAATCCGCTCTTAACTATGTTATATATTTTTGTGTCTCCTTCTGCAATTTTATTTTCGTTAGATACATAGTTTTGAAAGAAAATATAATCCCATTTTCCTGGTCTATTTAAATCTGCCCAATCTTTTTTAAATACTTTTTGTAATGTTGTGTTATAATTTAAAGCCTTTCCTCCGTTTAGAACAACTTTGGTTTTACTCTCTCTATTATCCCAGTAATATCCTGAAATAGGATCTTTTGCAAACTGGTCTGGAACATATCCTCCATGTGTAGCTTCAACAACTACCATCTTTTTACCTGTTTTTTGTCCTAGTTCTGCTAAAATGCCTCCCAAATCATTATAGAATGTATAACTATTTCCAATAATTAATACTTTGCAAACCTCATTGGAAGTTTTAGGTTGTGGGTCAGTACCTGTTGGTTCTGAGCTAGATGGCGATGGTGTTGTGCTCGGTGTTTGACTTGGCGTTTGACTCGAAGTTGAACTTGGTGTTGTGCTCGGTGTTGGTTTTGTAGGTACCGCACTTGCTGTGGTAGTTGGCTTTGCTGTTTCTGAAGGATTCATCGGCACTGCAGAAGGTATCGGTTTAATTGTTGCGCTCTCCTCTCCCACAACTTTACCATCTTTATCTTTTACTATAACTTTAAAATCTGTTTTATCATCAGTTGAAAAATTATGAATCGGAATACTACTTTCGAATGATTTGGTATTTTCTGGTAAAGCTTTATATATTAAAATATATTTTCCAGATGATATTTTTCTATAAATCTTTACCTCTGCAAAATTTTCATCTGATGTAATTTTTATTTTTGCTGGTTCCCTTTTTTCCTGTGTTACTGTTAAATTAACTTTTGCAAGTGAAATGTGTCTTAAAAGTAGAATTAAGAGTATTGAAAACGCAACAATTATTATACTTTTCAGTATTTTATTTTTGGTCATTATTTTTTACCTTTCTTCTATTTTCCACTTGTAAAATATAATGCATCTCCAACTGGTCTAGATGATGATTTTATCATTTTGCCCTTTCCCGAAGTATCTCCTCTAAACCACATTGTGCTTGAGCCTCCGCCATCTAGGTTATACAACATTTTACAATCTAATTTTACTCCTAGTTTTGCTGCATTGTTTAATGTCGAAGTACTTTTAGCTGCTATTATTACATAATTATTTGAATCTATTTGACCTATTGCTGTTAAATACTTAGGATTATTAACATCTGACCTTCTTGGTTTTCCTACTTTTTGAGTATATGCACTTCCATCATATACAAGCATAGGCCCAAATGTAAAAGTATTTTTTACTCCATCATTTTTAACTTCATCGTAAGGACTATTTTCATAATATTTAAATCCTCCACTTGGTAAAATTCCAAGTAATGCATTTGTTTTTTGTCCTTCTATTGCTCGTCTAATTTCACCATTTGTCATAACTAAATAACCTTCTGTAGTCTTATCCCATTTAGTTTTCTTTATTTCTGCTTGTGATGGTGACCATGAACCACTTTTATAAAATCCGCTTCCATTACATCCAATGATTGCCCCTTGCGATCCATTTAACATATTATTGACTGTTTTTAATTCTTTTCCCCAACTTGCTTCCGCTTTTTTGATTTGGTTACTAGAATCCTTTATCCATATTTTCGCAACATAGAAAGTGTCTATTTTTTCAACGCTTACTTTTATAGTTTCATCTGAATATTCATTAATAACTGAGCCCTTTTTACTATAATTGTGTGGACCCTCTTCTTGAGTTGGTTGAGAAGGATTTTCTGAATCACTTGGATTAGTAGAAGCACTTTGTGAAGGGCTTTGTGATGGGTCTTGACTTGGATTTTCACTACTTGATGGGCTTACCGAAGGTGTTGTTGTAGGTGTTGGTTTTGTTGGTACAGCTGATGAAGATGCAGATGGTTTAGCAGTTTCCTCTGGATTCATTGTTGTCATTTTTTGTATTTTATCAATTGTTGTCTCAATGTATTCAACTTCACCATTTTTATTTGTAACTACAATTTTAAATACTGTTTCTTTTTCTTCTGAAAGAAGTTTACAAGAAACTCTACAAACTGTCTCGTTTCCTTTAGGTGTTGCTTTGTAGAATAAAACAAATCTATCATTTCCAGTTTGCTTATAAATCTTAATATTTTCTATACTATCTGTTGATTTAATGGTTAGAAATGCGTCTTGTCTATATTCTTGTTTTGCTTCTACTGTAACCGCCGCATTAGACTTCAAGGATAGAAAAAATAATATATATATTAAAATAATTAAACTTCTTCTTAATACTTTTTTCATATTTCCCCTCTATATGTTTATATTTGTTACTTTTCTGCTGTTCACATCTATTGTAATTTCGGCTTCTTTTGTTTCTCCTTCTGTTGTATATGATAGAATATATTGGCCGTCAGCTGTTTTTTCTAAAGATTCAAGTGTATAAAAATCTTCAACCTCATTTGTTATATACAATTTTCCATCAATGTTTTTAGTGTATTTAGTAAAATAGCTATCATAAACATTTTCACTCATATAATTTAATAATTCTGCTTTATATGTATCATAGTTTATTTCTGTACTATACAACTTATACTCTTTTCCATCTACTGTAATATTTTCGCTTGATTCTTTAAATTTAGTATCTCTATCTTCAAGTGACTCATATATTATTAAACTGTAATCCATTTTTCCTTCAGTATTTGAAAATAGTAATTCTTTACCATTTTTTCTAAGTCCAAGCATTCCCAAAAAATTCTCTGTTGTTGTATAATCTTCTTCAAATACTCTTTCAGCTTCTTGTTCTATTTCCTCTTCTGTTAGTTCTCCTTCATCCGAATAAGTAATTTCTATATTGGTTTCTTCTGGCGTTTCATTTTTTTCTGGATTATTATCTTTTTTCATATATACAATTCCTACTATAACTATAATAATTATTACCCCAACTATTAAAGCTGTTCTTGTTTGTTTTTTTGACTCTTCACTGTTTTGATTATTGTCCATGTATTTTCTCCTTTTATTTTAAACTTCATTTGATGGTTGTTCTGTTTCTTCTTCCTCTTCAATAACTTCATCTGCGTCTGTTTCACCGTCTTCTTCTAGTTCATCTTCTTCATATATTTCATCTGTTTCTTCATCTTCTTCATCATACATTTCTTCTTCGTTAAAAGAATATTCTTCATATCCAGCCACAGTTGCTTCTTCTATCTTATCAACTTTTTGTTTTATTTCTTTTACTTGATTATTTATTTTTACTATCATTATTAAGCATATAACCACTATTATTGCGGTCACTATTGCTATAATTGTTACTAATAAGTTATTTCCAAAATTTCTCATTTGTTTTTCTCCCTTTTTATTTATGTATACATTTTTACTATTATATTCTATCTATAATAAATCAATAAATCAATTGATTCCGCTAGAGTTTTATCTAATTTTAACATAATTGTAATATTTGCATTTATTCCCCAAACATAGTATAATTATTGAGGTTTTGAAAACTCAAGGAGGTTTTATAATGTTAAACGCAATAGGAGTAACAGTTCGTTTTGGAAAACGAGTTTTATTTGAAGATGTTAATATCAAATTCACAAAAGGTAATTGCTATGGAATAATAGGAGCAAACGGTGCTGGGAAGTCTACTTTCTTAAAAGTATTGTCTGGTGATTTAGAGCCAAGTAAAGGAGAAGTTGTTTTAGATAAAGGTGAAAGACTTTCAGTTTTAAAGCAAGACCACTTTGCTTTTGAAGAATTTAGGGTTCTAGATACTGTTATCATGGGTAACCAAGAATTATACAATATCATGAAAGAAAAAGATGCTATTTATTCTAAACCTGACTTTTCAGAAGAAGATGGTATGAAAGCTGCTAAACTTGAAGAAAGATTTGCCGAACTAGATGGATGGAATGCAGAATCAGATGCAGCAACTTTATTAAATGGTTTAGGAATTGATACTGAACTTCATGATAAACTTATGAAAGAAATAGAAGCTAAGGATAAAGTAAAAGTTTTATTAGCACAAGCTTTATTTGGTAATCCTGATGTTCTATTATTAGACGAGCCTACAAATGACTTAGATATTAAAACAATAGATTGGTTACAAAATTTCCTAATTGATTATGATAACACTGTACTTGTTGTTTCTCACGATAGATATTTCTTAAATAAAGTTTGTACACATATTGCAGATGTTGATTTTGGTAAAATTAAAATATACCCTGGAAACTATGATTTCTGGTATGAATCTAGTCAGCTTGCATTGAAACAAATGCGTGAACAAAACAAGAAAAAAGAAGAGAAAATCAAAGAATTACAAGAATTTATTGCAAGATTTAGTGCTAATGCTTCTAAATCTAAACAAGCAACATCTAGAAAAAAATCATTAGAGAAAATAGAACTTGATGAAATCAAACCTTCAAATAGAAAATATCCTTATATAGATTTTAAACCAGATAGAGAACCTGGAAAAGAAATACTAGAAGTAAATAATATAACTAAAACTATAAATGGTGAAAAAGTATTAGATAATGTTTCATTTACTGTTAAAAGAGATGATAAAATTGCTATTTTATCAGATAATGAAATTGCTAAAACTGTACTTTTCCAAATAATTGCTGGTGAATTAGAACCAGATTCTGGATCAATTTCTTTTGGAACAACAATTACTCATGATTATTTTCCAAAAGATAATAATTATTTATTTGAAAATGATATGATTTTGGTTGATTGGCTTCGTCAATATTCAAAAGATCCAGATGAAACATATGTTAGAAGTTTCTTAGGAAGAATGTTATTCTCTGGTGAAGAAGCTTTAAAGAAAGTTAATGTATTATCTGGTGGTGAAAAAGTAAGATGCGTACTTTCAAAGCTTATGCTTTCAGGTGCAAATTTCTTAATATTTGATGAACCAACAAACCATTTAGATATGGAAAGTATTACAGCTCTTAATGAAGGAATGACAAGATTTAAAGGAAATCTAATATTTACATCTCATGACCATCAATTAACACAAACTGTTGCAAACAAAATAATTGATTTAACTGGTGATAAAGTAATTGTAAGAGAATGTACTTATGATGATTATCTTAAAGAGACTGGTCAAGAAGTATAATTTTTAAGACACAAAAAAAGACCTACTTAGCGTAGGTCTTTTAATTTATTCTAAAATAAACTTTCTTTATCTATCTTACCTTCAAATATGCTTGGCAAATATTCTACATCATAAAAGTAATTAACTCTGTTTGTCTCATCAAATCTGTTTGTATTAAATATATTCTCAAATTGCATATTCTTCACCTCTCTTTGTTTTTTCCAACCACGTTTATATTATACCACTTTTAACTCCTTATGTAAAGTGTTTAGCAGGCTCACCGTTCATTTGTTAACAAAATGTTAAATATCTTTAATTTTACTCTTTTCCTTGACTTTTTTCTTCTACGGTATTATAATTTTATCGTTGACGGGCCATTAGCTCAGCTGGTAGAGCAGCAGACTCTTAATCTGACGGTCGGAGGTTCGATCCCTCTATGGCTCACCAAAGCATAAGTTTTACTTATGCTTTTTTTATTATAAAAATGAAGACACCCTAGAGTTGAAAGATCAACTCTAGGGTGCTTTTTAAAGCATAGATTATTATTGTCCAGAATTCTTAGACGATTTCAACCCCGCAAACCTGATCGGCTCCAATGTACATGATTCCATATTCTTTCTGAATAGCAACATTTGCGTCACTATATTCTTGCTTAAGAATATTTCTTTGCCAGTCAAGTTCTTCCAGATAGTCTTCGTCTTGCTCGAGAACAAATGGTGCAGATTCAACGGATATTTCTTGCAACTCAGCAAACTTTTCCAGAACATTAGTC